>Ga0214919_10010261_pt1 | contig 11915 bp, 7 predicted proteins | sample LL1503_MetaG_FD_177994 | JGI IMG/M metagenome (GOLD analysis project Ga0214919, IMG submission 177994) | Freshwater microbial communities from Lake Lanier, Atlanta, Georgia, United States - LL-1503 | ecosystem: Environmental > Aquatic > Freshwater > Lake | place: USA: Georgia | collected 2015-03-15
GACTTATTCCCCGACTTCAAGGTCACAAAAGCAACCACCGCTTGACCCTTTAAATCATCTGGCCTACCAACCACGGCAGCTTCCGCCACCGCAGGATGAGTCACCAGAGCACTCTCTACCTCTGCCGTGCCCAACCGGTGCCCTGAAACATTCAGAACGTCGTCAATACGGCCTGAAATCCAAAAGTACCCATCAGAATCTTTTTTGGCACCGTCCCCAGTAAAGTAACATCCATCCACATCGCTCCAGTACGTTTTTGCGTACCGCTCAGGATCTCCATGAATTGTACGCAACATCGAAGGCCATGGTTTCCTCACAACCAACTTCCCCTGAACCCCCGCCTTAACCTCTTTGCCCTTCTCATCCACGACAGCCATATCCACACCAAAGAAAGGCACTCCAGCCGACCCAGGCTTTGTCGAGTGTACCCCGGGCAATGTGGTAATCAGATGACTTCCCGTCTCCGTCTGCCACCAAGTATCCACAATCGGACACCGCTCCCCGCCAATCACCTTATGATACCAACGCCAAGCCTCTGGATTGATTGGCTCTCCAACCGACCCCAACAGTCGGAGCGAAGAAAGGTCATGCTTCAGAATCCAGTGATCCCCCCAACGAATGAATGACCGTATCGCCGTCGGTGCTGTATAGAAAATGTTTACCCGGTGCTTTTCAATGATTTCCCAAAACCGATCGGGTTCAGGTTGGTTCGGTACCCCCTCATACATCAAAGTTGTCGTGCCATTGCTTAAGGCTCCGTAAACCGTGTAACTGTGCCCCGTGACCCAGCCAACATCCGCTGTACACCAAAACAGATCCGTCTCCTTTAGATCGAATACCCACTTCGTCGTTAAGTGAGCTCCCAACAGATACCCAGCCGTTGTGTGAAGAATCCCCTTTGGCTTTCCCGTACTTCCACTTGTGTAGAGAATAAAAAGAGGATCCTCACTATCCATCTTTTCAGGCGGACACGAGGCAGGTTGCTTCGCCACCAACTCATGCCACCAACGATCGATCTCGTTGAGTTGGGAAATATGTCCAGTCCGTTTCAGAACAATCACCCTCCGTACTCCCGGACAAGCCGCCACCGCAGTATCCACATTCGGCTTCAAGGGGCCAACCTGCCCTCTTCGGTATCCCCCATCCGCAGTGATCACAACTCGGGCTCCACAATCCTGAATCCTGTCCTTTAATGACTCTGCACTAAATCCTCCAAAGACTACGCTATGAACAGCCCCGATCCGTGCACACGCGAGCATTGCGATAGCCGCCTCAGGCACCATCGGGAGATAAATCATCACCCGATCACCTTTTTTCACCCCTTCACCTTTCAGCGCGTTCGCAAAACGACAAACCTCATCGTGTAATTGCTGATACGTCAACACCCGTACATCACCAGGCTCTCCCTCAAAAACAATGGCCGCCTTATGCCGTCTCGGTCCCTCCAGATGCCGGTCTAAACAGTTGAAGCTCACATTGAGTTTTCCGCCCACGAACCACTTCGCAAAAGGAGATTTCCACTCCAAAGTCTTTTTCGGTTGGGTAAACCAAGCGAGCTCCTGTTTCCCAATCCGACCCCAGAATTTTTCAGGTTGCCTTAATGACTCTTGATGCATCGACTTGTACCGCGAAGGAATGCGGAAGGCAGCTTGCTTCACAAAGCTGGTAGCGGGTTTGTACTTTTCTGGATGGTTCATCTTACTTTTTCCGAAATTGTTTTTTCACGATCTTCTCAATCTCTTCAATAATTTCTACCGCAGGTGCCATTCGGCCAGGGCCCTCAGCTCCACAAGCCAAGCGACCCTCTGCTGGCCCGACCCACCCTACCCCGCGTTGCCCCAGCAACTTTACGTTCGCCTGTGTCGCTACGTGCTTCCACATATTTGTATTCATAGCGGGCACCATGATCACAGGGGCTTCGGTCGCCAAAAGCACCGCCCCTAAAACATCTCCTGCCAACCCGTGGGCTGTCTTAGCGATACAGTCTGCACTCGCAGGCGCCACCACCACCACATCAGCCTCACGCGCGAGATCTAAATGGCCCATTCGCCCCTCTTTTCCCTCCTCCCACAAGGAGGTGTGTACCGAACGATGGGTTAGTGCCGCCAAGGTCAAAGCCGGTAAAAAACGTTCCCCGTCTGCTGTCAAAACCGCATGCACATCCCACCCCTTCTGAACCATTGCACTCGCCAGATCAGCAGCTCGGAAGGCTGCGATAGAGCCCGTCACCCCCAAAACCACGCATGGACGACTTTTTTCAGCCATGTTGGAGATCGAGCCTCCGACTCAAATATCTCTCCGCTCGGATAATGGCACGAAACTTGATCAGGTCCTCCTCCATCGAACTACTCAAAATTGTGTATCGATAGCTCTTCCAATCTGCCATCTCTCCATCCGCAGCCTGAATCCGAGTCGCTATCTGCTTCGCATTCTCCGTCCCCCTTCCTTCCAACCTCCTCTTTAGTTCTCCTAAATCAGGGGGCATAATGAAAATATCCGCCAAAGCCGCTTTGATTTTTGCATCTTGGCTGGCCCGAATCTGCCGTGCCCCCTGCACATCAATATCCAGCAACACATCTCGACCCTCAGCCAAGTGCTTTAAAACAGGCGTTTTGGGTGTCCCATAATACTCACCGTATACATCGGCCGTCTCCAACATCTCCCCGGCTTTCATGCGCTTCTCGAACTCTGCCTTACTCAAGAAGAAATAATCTGCCCCGTCTTTCTCGCCAGGCCGAATCGGACGCGTGGTGCAACTGATCGAATACACCAGATCGGGAGTCTGACGGACGTGCGTGCAAAGAGTCGTCTTTCCAGTCCCTGACGGCGCTGAGACAACAAAGAGAATTCCGGAGCGCGTAAAATTATTCAAGATTGGCCGCCTGTTCACGTAACTTCTCCAGTTCTGATTTAAAACCAATAGCCAATCTCGTTAAGCCTAAATCTCCGGATTTAGATCCCACCGTATTAACCTCACGCTGCAATTCCTGAATGAGAAACTCCAAGGTCCTGCCCCCAGGCGCCCTCATGCCCGCCAACCCAACTGCCTCCATGAGATGGGCCCGAATCCGGCCCAACTCCTCCGTTACATCCCCTCGATCCGCGGCCGTCGCCACCTCCCGAACCACTCGTTCCGCATCCAACACCACTCCCGCCTCCCCTGCCAACTCCTGAATTCGAGCACAAATCCGTTGTCCCTGTCTCCTTCTCATCTCTCCTGCCGACTTTTCCATTTTTTTGCGAATCCCTTCCATCTTTTGCAGATGAACTCGCAACCCGGCAACCATTCTCACCCCTTCCCGCTCTCGGGATTCCACCATTTTCCTGACCGCACTCCTTACCCCTGCCAAAATCTTTCGGTCATCTGCTGGAACCACCATAGGTCCCGAACTCACCACAACCCCAGGTAATCCCAAAAGATCCGACCATGAGGGACCACCCTGCACTCCTAATTTTTTCCCTGCACTCTTCAACTGCACTGCGTAGGCGGAAGCCTTACCTAGATCTAAGCTTCGGGCCTGACGATTCGCGCCAGCCTCAAGATGAATGGCCACCGTCACTTTTCCGCGGGCCACTGCTTCCGCAACATCTTCGCGAATCTGACGCTCCAAACGCGCAAGATCTCCTGGCGTGAAAACAACAACCTCAAGTCCTCTTTTGTTTACAGAGGAGACCTCAATTCGGATTCGGGCATGATGGGTCGCCACCTCGATAGAACCAAAACCGGTCATGCTACGCATCTTGAAATCCTACGGGGAATGCCCCGCGACTGAAACCCTTTTCAACCGCCTCACCACTTAAATAAATTCCCCACCCCTTGCAAGATTGCCCCCGCAGGCTGAGTTGCGGCACCAGCCGCATCCCCAGCCGCACCTCCGGCCCCTTGTAAAATACCTACAGGTGCATTGATAAGTAGATTAATTCCAGCCTCTGCCAACATCTTGGACACATCCATATTCACCTTAGGATCCTGAATCGTTCCCGTGATCGTGGCCGAACCAGGAATTTTCGTATAGTAATCGTTGCTCGATCCAACCAACTGGGTCATCACGCCCTGCAGTTGCCCGCTGCTTTGCATTGCCTCCTTCGTCAAAGCAAACTTCAACTTAAAATCCAATGTCTGACTCCACCAGTTGAGCCACCCGTCCAGATTGGCCGACAAAGCCGTTCCGCTGACCTTCAGATCGGGCACATTGATTTGCTCTCCTTGCAAAATGAAGTTTGAGCCTAAATCATTAATCTCACTTCCTGCGATGAAACTGGATCCCAGAAAAGATCCTGCCGCTACTAACGCCTTATGAAGGGAGGGCAGTCGCTCCAAGTGTGCTTGATACAAGCGAAAGCTACCCTGTCCGCTCAATGACTTACGCAGCTCTTCCAAAGTCGGTTTCGCTGCCTGCGCCGCCATTTGCAAATCGATCCAACCCCCGATCGGCCCATTCGAATCCGTGATCACATTCCCCAAAATCGCTCCCAGCGGAAACTTATTCATGACTAGATTCGCTTGGAAAGGTTGATTCAATCCCGTGGGTTGAACGAGCGAGGCCCGGATTACCCCACCTTTGACCTGCACCACCGAGGGTTCCAAATAAATCCCTTCAGGCCCCCAACGGAACCGAGGAACGTGAATCGGCCCCACCTCTGCCTCCTCCACAATAATTTTCCTCAAATCCAAACTGAGATCTACCTTCCAAGGATCGGCAACTGGGGGCGGTGTCCCAGCCACGGGCTTGGCATTCCGAATTCTCTCTGTCTGCGCCAGAAGACCCCGTAGGTCGAGTGTACCTCCCCTGACCTGGGCCGTTACCGAGTTTTTCCCTACCCGAAGGGTAGGAATTTCGACCGGGTCGTCTTTATATTTTGTAGAAACCAAAGTTCCATCTTTGAAAGCTAAACTTTTCGTTCGAGTGTCGTAATCAAAGCTACCACTCAGCCCAAATGAAATATCCTCTTCCTTTAGATTCTCTAACAAGCGCGCCCCCACCAAACTCAAATCAACCTCTCCACTTCCCCCATACTCAGCAGGTTGCCAGAACCCAGGCCCAAGAATCACATCCCCATCTACCCAACGATTAGGCTCTAGCCATGGATTGACCAACCAAGCAACCCAACCATCAGCGAACCGCGCACCCTCCCACGCCCATGCTCCATCACGCATCCATGTCAGTTTACTCAAAGATAAATTTCCATTGGCGCTCTTTGCGGTTAACTCCACCTCCTTAATCGCTTGGCAACCTTGATTCCAACTCAAGATACCTTGGCTGCGCACCTCAGCCCCAGTCACACCACCTCGCCCCACAGGCCCGCCCGAGAAATCGGGGATCACCACACTATATCCAATCGTTCGTTCATCATCCTTTAAGTCCCCTACCTCAGCCTGAAGAGTCATCGAACCACCAGAAATGTTTTCAGATATCCCAACCCAAACATTTTTCAATACACCCAAGTCCACCGTTCCTTTCACCAAGAGGGCAGGTCGGTTCTCCCGCTGTACGCTACAGTTCAGCCAACTTTTCCCGCCTTTCTGCACGTCAAGACTCGCATGAGGAACATTCACCTCCCCCCTTCCTCCCAACGTAAGCCCCGCCTTAAGCTTTACTTGATTTTCTTGAAGCTGAATTCGAGGTAGATCGATTGTGAAATCCGGGATCTCCAATTCTACGTCACCTTCGAATTTTCCTTTTTTTGGATCACATCGTACTTTCACAAAGCCCGACGAGGTTCCCATGAGGGAAGTTTCTTTCGCATTCGGAAAAATAAGAGGGCCGAATAAACCGATCGGCCAACCCGTGTATTCAACCAAACCCGTTGCGACCTCCTGACCCCCAGGTCGCCACTCTCCTTTTCCAACTTTTTCCAACGTCATAACTTGATCTAAAGAGGCCCTCAAGGCGTCACGCCCATCTCGATGTCGCGCCTGGAGTGACAACTCTTCCACTGATAACTTTCCTGAACTGCCCGAAGGCCAAGTCGCCTGAACTCCACCCACAATTGAGGAAAAATCAACTAACCTCGACTGCTCCGGAGTCCCTGTCTCGACTGTGATCGCTCCATCCATTTTCGCCCTCACTCGATCCTGACTCCCCTTCCTATCAAAATGAAAAGAGCCCGAACCCGCCGCCGCCTGCCATTTCCAGTTTGGAGTTACCAGGCCTAGAATCGGCACTAGACACGACGACTCAACCCTCACAATTTCCAAATCTCCTTTGCCCTCTCCTTTGGACGGCGCCCACTCCACAACCCCCTTGCTATTGAGTAAAACTTGGCCTCCTCGATCCGCCTGCCCAACAAATTCAGGTAACCTCCACAGTCCAGCTTGATGGGTCACTTCAGACGAAACTCTCGCTCGCCAAGGGGTCGCTACCTCTCCAGCCCAATGCATATTGTCTAAGGACAGAGATACCAATCCCTTCCCCTGATCCTGTAGATTCCCCGAGAACTCCAGATGCAACTTCACTTGCCCTGAATCGGGCCAAAGTTTTGCACCTGACCAAGCTTGCCCGAAGCCCGCCAATCCTCCCTCCCCATCGGCTATCACCCAACCCTGCCGCTTCGATACATCCCACTCAGCCGTTACTTTTCCTTTCAAATCCTGAGCATCACCCCCCGCCCAAGCCGCTTGAAAATTCGCCTCCTCCAAACGAATTTTATTTCCTCCTTCGAAAATACCTCGGAATTGTACCCCAACCGACTCCCCCTGTAGATCACCCTGAATCCAATCTCCACTAGCACGCATCGCACGGCTTGTAAGACTCCCGACCATCTGGATACTTCCGCCCTGAATCTTTGCCTCTCCTTTCGCCGAAAGCTGTCCACCCTGGACTTTAAGATTTTTAGGCGAGACAAATAGGGGAACAACCGCAGCTAACTCCATTCCTTGAGAAACCCACTGTAAGGTCGCGGTCTCAGTCGACTTCGGTAGAGCATCCTGAAAAGAAAACTCAGCCGGGCGATCCAAGCTCGCCTGTAAATCTCTTGCACCGCCTTTTTGTCCCAGTTCGATCTGAAAATTGCTGATCCGAAGATTTTTCCCTTCTGATCTCCACGCACCTTCAATACTTCCCATAAGTTCAGCAGGACGTGCAGGCCACAATAGACCTAAGCCCGATGCAATCTGCACTCCCTTACCCTGCAGTTTTGCCTGACCTTGAATAGGTTTACGATCTCCTCCCTCAAGGTGAATCACGCCCCCAAGATTTCCATCCACCGATTTTACCCCCCGACTTTGGAAGAGAATCCCCACCACAGCTAAATCCACAGGATCGAGAGAAAGATCCACCCCCCAATCCCCGGCCTGATTCCATTGTCCCGTCGCAGAGGCCGCCACCTTCGCCCCACCCACTCCCTCCCAAGCACCGTGCATCTTTTCCATTCTCCAATTACCATCCGGGGCACTACTGATTTTCCCCTGTAAGACCAACCGGCACGGCGCCACCAACTCCAAAGGAGAAAAATCAACCACGGTGCTCAAATCCACGGTAAGCTGCCCCTCCCAAAGGGCCAACTTCCCCACCCCGCCGTTTTTCTGTGCCTGAAATCCTGCCGAGCCAGTCAACTCCTCTTGGCCACGCCCATTCCAAGAAAGCTTTTCGATCTTTCCCTGAATTTCACGGGGTGATTGCCCATCCCATCCCTTTGCCTGTCCTTTGACCCGGCCCATAATCCAAGCTCCTGCTCCCTTTCGTATTCTGCCCTCAATAATTTCAAGATTTGCCTCACGTAGAGTGAAGGGAATCGCAGGTAAAGGTTTGCTTGTAGAACTCTCCTCCCACTCAAGATCAATCAACCCGAATTTAAAATCCGCCTCAATAATTTCGGGTTTTCCAGTCAGCAAGCTCTCCAAATCGATTAGAACCAACGCCGAATCAAGATCAACGCGAGACTTCGCGGGATTGACTAACTCCATTCCCTCAATCTGGAGTTTGCCTAAAGGCGTGAGGCGAGCCGATTCAGCTCTTGCTTTCCAACCCACCGCACGAGCCACTAAAGGGAGGGTCACCCCCCGAAATACGTTAGGCTCAAAAAGTAGTGTAGCAATTACCCCAAAAAACCCAAAAATTGCCGTCGCAATAAATTTAAAAAGGCCTCCAAACTTCATCTTGGCCATCATGCCTCATAACCCCCCGTTGCCGCAATCCCTCCCCACCGACAAGTACTCGCCTCTTTACAGAAATTCTCTTAACTCATGTGGATGAACTACCTCCTGCTTCCCCTACTTTTTTCGGCTTCCTTAGTCTTAAATGCCTCCAATGACGCACCCGACCTTCGTGCATTGGCTAAGCAAACTCGCTCAGCAGTCTACCTGCTTGTGCTTCAAGATGAGGACGGCAAAACCATCGGCGCAGGAACAGGTTTTTTAGTTTCCTCAGAGGGACTTCTGGTCACTAATCAGCATGTCGTTGCTGAAGCTCACACCATCATTGCAAAAGCGGAAAATGGAGGCCTATTCCCCGTCACACGAATTATAGCTACTGACCCGCGAAACGACCTCGCACTCATTCAATTAAATGCAAAAGGTTTACCTTTTCTTACCCTTGCACCGGATGGATCGGCAGAAGCGGGAACCCGTATTGCAATTATCGGAAGCCCTTTAGGCCTAGAGGGAACCCTGACCGAAGGCATCGTATCCGCCCGCCGTCGCCTACCAAAGGAGAAGCGCGATGTTCTTCAAATCAGCGCCCCAATATCTCAAGGTTCAAGCGGATCCCCTGTCCTGGACTCCCAAGGCCGCGTGATTGGTGTTGCATCTTTTCTTATGCAAGACGGACAGTCTCTCAATTTTGCTTCCCCCTCAGAAAAACTGCGGGCGCTTTTAATCAAAACAGGCAACTCCACCTCCTCTCCTGCTGCAAAGTCTGTTGCGACGACTCAAAGTAAATCTCCAAGTACTGATACCTCTTATGTTGTGAAAAGTGGAGATACATTAAGCCGAATTGCTCGGGATCTTGCTAAACGGGGAATTTACACTTCCGCCGAAGAAATCCGCAACCTCAACCAGCTCACAACGAATTCCATCCTTCGACCCGGCCAAATCCTGAAAACTCCCAATTCGCACCCTTGAAAAGTTCCCGCTTTTTTCTTCGGCCGACACGGTCGCTTGGTTTTCTGAGCCAGACTTTTCATGCGACCCGCACAGTTGATTCCAAAGGCTACATTCTAAAGGTCGGTACCAATATTACAGAGCGGAAACGGTGGGCTCGGAAGCTTCATGTTTTTGACAGGGAACTTGCAGCGTACAACCTGCTCGCCCCTCTGCGCGGAAAGCGCTCACCCTACCTCTATTGCGGGACCAGTGTGGATCACGGATCAGATGGCTTCTTATTAATGGAGGAGATAAAAAACACCCGAAATATCGATCAGATTCAAGGACTTGCATGGAACGATTTGCGGTCCGCTGTCCTCGCCATAGCTCAAGTCCACGCATACTTCTGGAATTCCCCCGCTCTCAAAAAGGCCAAAGGCTTGCCTCTCCATCACTACATGCGCGCACACGAGTTGAAACAGAACCTTCCCCGATTCCTACGCTGGGCCAAGCTTTCAGACGAAAATAAGGGCCTCTTCTCCACACTACCCGATCGCATCCCCTCTGTTCTTGCCCGTTTAAAAAAGCGCCCTTTCACACTCGTTCATGGGGACTTCCGATCCGACAACATTTTCTTTCAAGGAAAGAAGGCCCGCCTTATCGATTGGGGCCTCTCTTTTGTCGGATGTCCAGCCTTTGACATCGCTCGACTGGCGGGAGGTAGCTCACGGGAACCCCTTACCCTAATGCAACATGTGGAGTTATTTAACCTCTGGCACCGTGAACTACTTAGAAACAAAGCACGGAACTATCCATCCCACGAGGCTTGGCAAGATTACCGGGATGCTATTCTTTTAACCATCACCATCCCAGTTACCAACGCACCTACTCTCGCAAAGTTTTCTACCCAAGGTCACAAGTTGGCAAAAGTCATCACAACCCGATTCATTTTTGCCTCACATGAATTGGGAATCCTTTAGGCCCCAATTCTAAATTCCTAATCCTTCAGCAAAAATCGGGCTGCCTCGTTCACATCCTTGTCTCCTCGTCCCGAGAGATTGACTAAGATGACCTGGTCCTTTTTCAACTTTGGGGCTTCCTTCATGGCAAAGGCAACGCCGTGAGCCGTCTCCAGCGCGGGCAAGATACCCTCAATTTTTCCAAGGGTCGAAAAAGCATTCAGTGCCTCATCATCTGTCGCGTAAGTATACTCAGCACGACCAATTTCTCTTAAATGGCAATGTTCGGGCCCCACAGCCGCGTAGTCCAAACCTGCTGAAACCGAGTGAGTCGACTCAATCTGGCCATCTGCATCTTGCAGCAGAAATGATTTAGACCCTTGTAATACGCCAAGCTTTCCCCCCTGGAAGCGTGCTGCATGTCTACCAGGCTTAATTCCCTCACCCCCCGCCTCAACTCCTACCAATCGGACACTCGTATCATTCAAGAACGCATAAAAGATTCCAATTGCATTACTGCCTCCACCGACACACGCACAAATCACATCAGGAAGTTTCTCCTCTCTCTGCATCAATTGCGCACGGGCCTCTTCCCCAATCACACGATGAAACTCGCGCACCATGTACGGATAAGGATGCGCGCCGTATGCTGTGCCTAGGACATAGTGAGTTGTCCGAACATTGGTAACCCAATCTCGCATCGCCTCGTTCACCGCTTCCTTCAAAGTTTTCTGGCCAGCCGTTACCCCCACCACCTTGGCCCCCAAAAGCCTCATTCGAGTCACATTCAGCGCCTGTCTCCGCATGTCCTCCTCCCCCATATAAATAATACACTCCATCCCATACCGTGCCGCCATGGTGGCCGTCGCAACTCCGTGCTGCCCAGCCCCCGTCTCAGCAATAATCCTCTTTTTTCCCATCCGACGAGCCAGAATCACTTGGCCGAGTGCATTATTGATCTTGTGGGCTCCCGTATGAAGCAGGTCTTCTCTCTTCAGATAAATTTTTGCCCCACCGCATCTCTCAGTGAGTCGCTCCGCAAAGTAGAGGGGCGTGGGTCGACCCGTAAAATCACGCCTCATCTCCTTAAGTTCATGCAAAAATGCTGGATCTTTTTGAGCGCGAGCAAATTCGGCCGCCAACTCCTCGAGCGGGGCGACAAGCGTCTCCGGAACATACCTCCCCCCATAGGCCCCAAAGTGGCCTGAAGCGTCCGGCATAGCCTTGGAATCGACGACAGTTCCCATTCTTAAACTCTACCTCAAAATCCCCCGATAAGAAAACCTTCCTACATTCCTAGGAAAGTAGAAAGGCTACCCCCTCAGATCCCTTAGGGCTTTTTCGGGATCCCCATTCCTCATCAGCGTCTCTCCCACAAGAACACAGTGAATCCCTTCTGCCACAACTGCTTTCACATCTTCCCTACTACGAATTCCGCTCTCACTGATTCCAAGACAATCCGAAGGGATTTCCGGTGCCAACTCCACCGTTGTATTCAAATCCACCTCAAACGTATGCAGGTTCCGGTTGTTGATTCCAATGATATCTGCATCGATCTCCAGGGCTCGATCCATCTCCGCCAAATCATGTACCTCGACCAAAACATCCGACTGCAGGGTTCTGCCTAGCTCATAAAGCCTTTTCAAATCTTCATCCGTCAACGCCGCCACAATCAAAAGAAAAGCATCGGCCCCTGAAGCCACACTCTCATAAACCTGTGCCTCCGTAAGTATAAAATCCTTACGTAAAACCGGAAGGGCGACCTCCGAACGGACTTTCCTCATGTCTTCCAAGCAACCCTTAAAATACTCCTGATCGGTCAGAACTGAAACCGCCCCAGCCCCTCCCTGCTCATACAACTTGGCTTGGGCTACCGGATCATACTTTCCGACAATCGTCCCCGCAGTCGGTGAAGCCGCCTTGCATTCAGCAAT
>Ga0214919_10010262_pt1 | contig 11913 bp, 8 predicted proteins | sample LL1503_MetaG_FD_177994 | JGI IMG/M metagenome (GOLD analysis project Ga0214919, IMG submission 177994) | Freshwater microbial communities from Lake Lanier, Atlanta, Georgia, United States - LL-1503 | ecosystem: Environmental > Aquatic > Freshwater > Lake | place: USA: Georgia | collected 2015-03-15
CCATGGAGAACGCATCGCTGGGTTAATTAATCTATTGGCTTCTTCATCATTAATAAATTCTTGGGTAACTGGATTAAACTTTAAGTTTCTTCCTAGTTGTAAGGCTATTTTTCCCATATTAATAATAGTACAAGATCTAAATCCATTGGATTCATTCAATGCAAAAGGCGTTCTTTCCCTTACCGATTCTAAAAAATCAGTGACTTGAGGAGCAGGGTCTGGAAGCATGGCTAATTTTTCTTTTAAATTCGGAATATCCGATTTAAAGCCAGCAAAAAGTTTTCCTTTAGGGCCCTCAATATAGGCTGCGCCTGGATCTTTGGCCTCTCCATCTAAAATAATCTTACAACCATCTTCATAGGTGAAAGTTAATTTTCTAAAGGTACCGCAAGCATCAGGATGTTGTTGTTCTGCATCTACTTCTACAGAGACAGGACTTGTATCATCTTTGTCAAGAAAGTATTGAATAGGGTCGATATAATGTTGTCCCATATCTCCTAGACCACCTCCATCATAATCCCAATAGCCTCTAAATGTTTGATGCACTCTATGTTCATTATAAGGTTTGAAGGGTGCAGGGCCCAACCATCTCTCATAATCTAATTCTGCAGGTACCGGTTGTGTTTCTAATTTTGTTTTTCCTACCCAATAAAATTTCCAATCAAATCCAGTGGTCTTACTCACTGTAACCGTTAATGGCCAACCTAATAATCCAGACTCTACTAATTTTTTAATAGGCTTCACCGTCGAATTCATTCCGTAAAAATTATCTTCAAAACGGAACCATGTATTTAAACGAAACATACGCTTATACTGCTGAACGGCCTCTACCACTCGTTTTCCTTCGCCGATAGTTCTTGTCATTGGTTTTTCACACCAAATATCCTTACCTGCTTTAGCAGCTTCAATGGCCATAATACCATGCCAATGAGGAGGCGTTGCAATATGAACAATATCTACTTCAGGAAGTGCTATTAATTCTCTATGGTCATGAAAAGTTTTTACATTTCCTCCTACTAGTTCTGCTGCAGATTGCAAATGTTTTTTATCTACATCACAAATGGCTACTACTCGAGTACCTGCATAAGGAATATGACCTCTACCCATACCTCCTAATCCGATGATACCTTTAGTCAATTGATCACTAGGGGCTAAAAATCCTCTACCTAGCACTTGTCTTGGAACAATTGAAAAACCTGCTACGACAGCAGCAGAGTTTTTTAAAAATCGACGACGGCTATTTTTTTCCGGTGTTTTCATTTTTTTGTTATTAAAGTAAAAAATTATTTTATTAAAATAGACAGCAAAGAAGCTCAAAAAATGATATTACTCAGTTCTCTATGATTGCTTTGCTTTTCTTAGCTAAATTTATTCATTTTTGTTTAAATTTGGTACAATCCAATTACTTAAAATTGCTTTTATGAATGAGACCCATTTACACCTAGAAGAACATTTAAAAAGCAGTGACATGCTTACCGACATTGTGATTGGAATGAGTGACGGACTTACGGTTCCCTTTGCGTTGGCTGCAGGTTTGAGTGGCGCTGTGCAAGGAAATGTAAACCTAATTTGGATTGCAGGTATAGCTGAAATTGCTGCAGGCTCTATTGCCATGGGACTGGGTGGCTTTTTAGCTGGTAAAACTGAACAGGACCATTATGCCAGCGAACTAAAAAATGAATATTGGGAATTAAAACATAAAAGAGAGGTAGAGATAGAAGAAGTTCGTAAAGTTTTTTTAGAATGGGGATTAAGTGCTAGCACCGCTGAAGAAGCCACTCAAGAAATTATTAAAGACGATAAACGTTGGGTTGAATTTATGATGAAACATGAGTTGGGCTTAGAAGAGCCCGACCCTAAGAGAGCTAGAAAAAGTGCTTTTAATATTGGTACCAGTTATATTGCAGGCGGCTTAGTTCCTTTAACACCTTATTTTTTTGTAACAGATGCCATTGAGGGTTTAAAAATTTCGGCAGTCATTACGCTCGTCTGCTTGTATATTTTTGGATTCTTTAAAAGCAAAATGACGGGCGTGAATCCTTGGTGGGGCGGTGTGAAAGTTATGATGACGGGCGCAATAGCAGCCGCTGCTGCCTTTAGCATTGCTAAATTAATTCAAGGGTAAAAGCAATAAATTTGAATATATATTTAAAATATAGCTACTATAAAAAATGAAATTATTTTCCAGCTTCTAAACTATTGTAATAATTAAGTAGCGCAATTATATCTTCCTCCGATTTTAATTTATTTTTATTATTTTTTATCCAAGGCTCTACGCTTGCATTAAAAGGAATTGCAGCTAAAAGACTATTTCTATCTAATGATTTTAATGGAATTATTTTTCCATTATTATATATACCATAATAAGATTTTGTAAAAAAGCTAGTTATATTTTTACCCGTTAAAGGATCAAATGGACTTACTTTCACTAAATTTTTTTGTAATAGAATTAATTGATAGGTTCCATTATTAAATACTCGGTAGAAGCCTGCAGGTTTATTGTCAATATAATCTGGTAATACCGCAAAAACTGCTGAAATTTTAGTAGCATCCTTGCTATTTAAAAAAACAATTTTATCAATTAAATTTGTTTCGGCTACTAACTCACCATCTTTCTCATTTTCATAGTGCAATTCTGTTGTATATAAATTTAATTTAGCCTTAGGTAATTTATAAATAGCGCCCGATTTAAAATATAAGATAGCACTGTTCCAATGTTCATCCCAAAAAGGAGTCCCCTCTACATCTTCATAAGTTAAAAGGGTTGCTTTCTTATCACCTATTGCACCAACATTGGTAACCCTTACCATACCTGCGCTGGGCCCTTGTCCTGGGTTACTTATATCAATAGTTAAATTTTGTGCATGAAGCGTACTAGTGAATAGGAGGGAGCCTACTAGAACACTAAAAAGGCGCATTATGTATAAAGTGATTTTCATAAATATATTTTTATATTAGCTACAATTGTTTAGATATTAATTAGTCAAAATATCTTTTTTGAATAAGTTAATTTTTATTTCGAATAGCCACTCCTTTTCTTGTTCCATTATGCGCGCCTTCATTAATAGTTAATGCGCCATTCACCCAAACATATTTAAACCCTTTAGCATACTGATGCGGTTCTGTATAATTCGCCATATCAGTCACTTCGTTTTCATCAAAAATGACAATGTCTGCTATATAATCTTCTTTAATCAAGCCTCTATTTTTTATATTAAATTTTTCTGCAGGTAAAGAAGTCATTCTTCTAATGGCATCTTCTAAACTTATCACACCCATTTCTCTTACATATTTTCCTAATACTCTTGCATTGGTTCCATAGGCTCTAGGATGAGGCTTGCCCACACCCATCACTGCAATGCCTGCATCACTTGCTATCATGTTAAAAGGGTATTTCATAATAGCTACTACATCATTGTCACCCATACCATGGTATACCATTTGTGCACCGCCTTTTTCAATCATTTGTATAATGGTTTCTGCTTCTGCTTTTTGATTATGTTTATTACCTAATAATAAATTTATTTCTTCAATACTTTTTCCATTGAAACTTGTGTCGGCTCTATAACTTGCTACGACTGCATAACTAAAATGTTTTAAACCTCTTTTTTTAATTATACCTATACTATGTGTGGCAACTCTTTTTCTAATCTCAGGATTTTTTAATCGGGCCATAATGGAATCTTGTCCATCGGATAATACCCAGTCTGGTAATAATACACTTAACTGTGTACTACTTGCTGTGTAAGGGTATTGATCAATGGTAACATCTATGCCTTCTTTTCTTGCATTCATTACAAGAGGAATAGTTTCTTTACTTCTTCCCCAATTATTTTGACCGCTTACTTTAAAATGCGAAATTTCTACAGGTATATGTGCATCGCGTCCAACTTGTATGGCCTCATTGATGGCATCTGCCACTCTATCTTCTTCATATCTAATATGAGAAGAATATACCCCGCCATTTGCACTAATTACTTTAGCAAGTGCTACAATTTCTTCTGTTGGTGCATAGGCGCCAGGAATATAAATAAGTCCAGTAGACATGCCCACTGCACCATCCTTCATTGCCTCTGCAGCTAATTTTTCCATGGTTTGCATTTCAGCAGCAGTAGCATTTCTATTGGCTGTACCCATGGCCTGCTTTCTTATAGTATTATGTCCAATAAGAGAGGCCACATTAATAGAAGTGCCTATTGAATCAATGGCATTAAAATAATTTTTTAAATTTTCAGCAGAACCTCCGCAGTTACCAGTAATGACAGTGGTCACTCCATCATAAATAAAATTAGTGGCTAATGGGTTTCTTAATTCACCTCCTTCAATATGTGCATGCACATCAATAAAACCCGGTGCTATCACTAAACCCTTGGCATCTATTTCTTTAGTAGCTTTCCAGTTTTTTAAATTTCCAATGGCAACAATTTTATTATTTTGAATGGCCACGTCTTTATACTGCCAGTTATTACCTGATCCATCAATGAGTTTACCGTTTCTAATAATATAGTCGGCTTGCTGCGCTTTTAGCGTTAATAGGGAGAATAAACATACAGAAAGTAAAATAGTCTTTTTCATAGCTTTTGGTTGTACTATAAATTTACTAAATCCCCTTTATATTATAGATATTAAAATGGCCATAAGCTTAAAAATTAGTAATTTTAAAGAGCTGCCAATACAGTATAAACACATAGCAAATACTATACTTATAATTTATTCTATTAAAACCTATATTTTAATTACTCAAATACTTGTCTTATGAAAAAATTAATTACAGTATTGTTCTGTTTGATGCTTTTAACGCAAAGTGTACAGGCTCAAAAAACAAAAAGTTTAAAAACAGCAAGTGATACCGCTGCTGCTTTTGATGCCTATGTGCAAAAATCAATTAAGGAATGGGAAATTCCAGGACTAGCCATTGTGGTGGTTAAAAATAATAAGGTTGTTTTTAAAAATTCTTATGGCACCACTGAACTTGGAACAGTTAATAAAGTGAATAACCAAACCTTGTTTGCTTGTGCTTCTACTACCAAGGCCATGACTGCAACGGCCATGGGTATTTTAGTAGACCAAGGCAAAGTGAACTGGGACGATCCTGTTATAAAATATTTACCCAGCTTTAGATTATACGACCCTTATGTAACAACACAAATGCGCGTGCGCGATTTATTCTTACATAATTCAGGTGTAGGTAATACCGATTATTTATGGGCCATGAATATACTATCTAGTGATGAAATTATGGAGCGTATGCAATTAGTGAAACCTTCTTATTCTTTTAGAGCAGGCTTTATTTATCAAAATATATTTTATGGCATTGCAGGTAAAGTAATTGAAAAAGTAACTGGCATGCCTTGGGAAAATTTTATCACTAAAAATATTTTTGAACCTTTAGGCATGTTGCAAACACGCGCTAAATTAGGTTTAGTAACCAATCCTAATATTTCTAAACCGCATCAAAGAGTGGAAGGAAAAATTCAAGCGATAGATAGAGACTCTGCAGATAGAATTGGCGCAGCGGGTTCTGTGTATTCTAATATTGATGAGATTGCATTATGGATGCAGTGCATGTTAGATTCTAGTAAATATGAAGGAGGCAGATTAGTCTCTCCTACTACATGGACTACTTTATTAAAACCTCAAACATTTGTAACTGAGTCAGAATTTTATCCTACTAAACAATTAACCAAACCTAATTTTACTACTTATGCATTGGGCTGGTTTCAACAAGATTACAAAGGCAGAAAATTAAATTTTCACACAGGAAGTTTGTCTGGAGAAATTGCGATTCATGGACAAATGCCTGAAGAAAAAACAGGTGTTTATATTTTCGCGAACTTAGATCATGCAGAAGCTAGACATGCCTTAATGTTTAAAGCCTTTGACCAATATGCATTAGGGGGCAATACCGATTGGAGTGCCGACTTCCTAAGCTTATACGGAAATATTAGAGCAAAAGCAGCAGCAGCTGGAGCAGCTCAAGAAGCCACTAGAGTAATGAACACCAAGCCCTCACTACCTTTACAAGCCTATGTGGGTACTTATACCGACCCATTATTTGGAAGCATTACCATTAGCATTGAAAATGAAACCTTGGTGGGTGAAAATATTAAATTAGGTAAAGGAGTCGTTTCACATTGGAATTATGATACTTTTCAATTAGCATGGAATAAAAAATGGTTTGGAAAAACAGGTCTTAATTTTAGATTGAACGAAGAAGGAAAAGTTTCATCAGTTGAAATGGATGGAGTCTCATTAGCAAAAAATTAATAGTTATACATTTTATAGAAAAAAATAGAATAGAAAACTATAAAATAGTAGACTAAAAAAAACTGAAAGACAATCTTTATAAAAAACAACTAACTAACTAATTAAATAATACTCAATGGATTTTTCTAAGTTTAAAAAAAGCACCACATCGGTTTGGGGTGGAGAAAGTGATTTAAAGGTGAGCGGTGCGGTCACATCGCCCATAGTGAATAGTGTGGCTTTTGCTTATAATGATGTAGATCATTGGCATGAGGTTTCTTTAGGAAAGGCTGAAGGATATATTTATAGTAGAAACACGAATCCAACTGTGGCTGTTTTAGAAGAAAAAATTCGTTTGTTGGAAGGTGCAGAAGCGGCTACCTCTTTTGCAACAGGTATGGCAGCTATTAGTAATACACTCTATACTTTTTTAACGGCGGGTAAAAGAGTAGTATCTCAAAAAGATAATTATGGGGGCACGAGTAAAATATTTTTAGATTTCCTACCACTGTATAATGTAGATGTACAATTATGTGACACTACCGATTTTGATTTATTTGAAAAAGAAATTGCGAAAGGTTGTGATCTAGTGTATTTAGAAACACCCACCAACCCTACTTTAAAAGTAGTAGACATTAAAAGGTTAGCAGCTGCTGCTAAAAAAGTAGGTGCTATTGTAGTGGTGGATAATACTTTTGCTACGCCTATTAACCAAAACCCTTTAGCATTGGGTGCCGACTTAGTTATACACAGTGCAACTAAATTTTTATGTGGTCACTCCGATGCGATGGGTGGAGTAGTGGCAGGTAAAAAAGAATTAGTACAAAAAATATATCAGTACAGAGAAATTAATGGTGCCAGTTTACAAGCCGATCCTGCTTATATGATTGCTAGAGGTATGAAAACTTTAGAACTGAGAATTGAAAGACAAAATGCATCGGCTTTAAAAATAGCAAACTATTTAAAAGCGCATTCAAAGGTATCGGATGTGTTTTATCCAGGCCTTACTACGCACCCGGGTCATGCAATTGCAAAGCAGCAAATGTCGGGCTTTGGAGGTATTATGAGCTTTGCCCTAGATGGAGGCTATGAGCATGTAAAAAAGCTGTTAACTACGCTCAAATTAGTGCACTTAGCGGCAAGTCTTGGTTCGGTGAGTACATTGGCCGGCCCTCCAAGAACCACTAGCCATGTGGAGTTAACCGAGGCCCAAAGAAAACTATTGGGCATACCCGAAAGCTTAATTCGTTACTCAGTAGGTATTGAAAACGTAGATGACTTATTGCAAGATTTAGATATAGCCTTAGCTAGTTTGTAATAGCTAATTTCTAATTTAAATTTTTGCGCCAGGTCCTTTTACAAATTTTCCAGGTTTAGCATTGGTATGCTCTCCGTCTTTTAATACTTGTATACCATTTACCCAAACATGTGACATACCGGTTGCATATTGTCTTGGTTTTTCAAAACTTGCATGGTCCTTTATTTTACTAGGATCGAAAACTAAAACATCGGCATAGTTGCCCACTTTTAATTCTCCACGCTTTTGAATATGTAAACTTGTAGCTGCTACTTTAGAAAGTTTATTGATGGCTTTTTCTACAGTCATTACTTTTTCTTCATTTACATAATGCCCAATCACACGTGCAAAATTTCCATAAGCACGAGGATGTGTACTTTGTTTCATAAATACAGGATCAGTTGAAGCCGACTCTGCATCAGATCCAAAACTTACCCAAGGAAGTACGATTTGTTTTTTTATGTTTTCCTCACTCATTAAAAAATAAGCTACTTCTACACGACTACTATCTTGAATAATTAAATCAATAGCGCAATCCTCTGGTGTGGTGTTTCTTATTTTAGCTACTTCTGCTAAAGTTTTTCCAGAATATTTTATCAATGAATCTCTTCTAAATCCAAGCAATAAAACTTTGCTTGGGCCCCCTGTGCCATAATATAAATTTTCCCAGTCCTTTGCATCGGTCTTCATAGCAATTTTCATCTCTGCTCTAATTTTAGGATCTTGTAAACGTAACCATAGTTTTCCAAAACCACCATCTTGTAAAGAAGGAGGCATGGCAGCTGTCATACCCGTTGCCCCTGCAGGATAAGTATACATATTGGCTGCAATGTCAATACCAGCAGCCCTTGCAGCTTCTACTAATTTTATAACAGAATCCATCTTCGGCCAATTGTTTACACCCCCTGCTTTTAAATGATAAATTTCTCCATGCACTTTTGCTTCTCTGGCAATGGTAATTAATTCATTCACCGCTTCAATAAAATTATTACCCTCACTACGCATATGTGAAATATAACCACCACCATAAGGTGCAGCAGCTTTACATAATTCAATCAACTCTTCTGTCTTTGCAAAAAAAGCTGGCGGATAAATTAAAGAACTACCCACTCCTAATGCACCTTCTTCCATGGCTTGTTTTACCAAACCCTTCATGCTTTCTAATTCAGCAGGCGTTGGAGCACGATTGTCTTCTCCAATAATATTTTCACGAATGGTAGTAGCACCTACATAAGAAGCAATATTGCAACTAATGCCCTTTTTTTCCATGTAGTGCATGTACTCTCCTAAAGTATTCCAAGGAATAGCTAATTTATTGGGTCCAGTTTGATCCTCTTCCATAGATTTTTTCATCTTCGCATTTAAAGGACCCATACTTCCCCCTTCTCCAAAAACCTCTAAGGTTACCCCTTGTCTAATATCACCTTGAGAATTACCATCTATAATAAGAGAGGTAGGTGCCCAGCTTAACATATTAATAAAGCCTGGTGTAATGGCCATACCCTTTGCATCTATTACTTTGTCTGCAGACTCTTTAGATAAATCTCCAATAAAAGCAATGGTATCATTTTTAATAGCAAGGTCGGCTTTATAAGGAGCCCCACCATTTCCATCATAGACTAAACCGTTTTTAATAATCGTATCATATTTGCTATTCGTCGTACAAGCAAATAAAAAACTAATCAAACAGATAGATAGGAATTGTTTCATGGCTTTAATTTTAAGTAAAAAAGGGTTTTTATTTCGAACAAGTTATCTGTAATTTAATGTTTTTTCAATAAAATTTTTTATATTCAAGTTCGCTTTTTAAGACCAAACCTAAAAACTAACGATTATGTCAAAAAACATTCAAACCAACAGGCTATTTGTTGCCAGCTGTCTTGCTTTATTAGTCACTTCTCTTTCCTTTGGAATTAGAGCAGGCGTACTTAGCCAACAAGGCATTGATTTTCATTTAACGAATGCGCAATTGGGCACCATTGCAGCTACAGCCTTCTGGGGTTTTCCACTAGCGATGCTTGTAGGCGGAACCATTGTTGATATTATTGGTATGAAGCGCTTATTAGTGCTAGCCTTTATATTTCATCTAGCAGGTATTGTGCTAACTATTTATGCGACAGGCTATTGGAGTTTATTTTTCTCTACATTATTAATTGGTATTGCCAATGGTACAGTGGAAGCTTCTTGTAATCCTTTAGTAACGGCATTATACCCTAATAATAAAACTACTAAATTGAATCACTTTCATTTGTGGTTCCCTGGAGGTATTGTGATTGGGACTTTAATTGTATTCTTATTTAATAAAATAGGCTTAGGTACGAATTTACAAGTAGGCATGATGTTAATTCCTACTATTTTATATGGTTACTTCTTTTCAAAATTAGAATTTCCAGAAACCGAGCGCGTATCAAGCGGGGTTTCTGCATCAGACATGTATAAGAGCTTATTGAATCCACTTTTTATTTTTATGATTATCTGTATGTTTGGAACTGCCATCACAGAATTATTTACTGGACAATGGATAGATGTACTGCTTAAAAATGTAAGCGATAATGCGATATTATTATTAACCATTGAAACAGGTATCATGGTTATTGGTCGTGCCTTTGCAGGACCAGTGGTGCATAAATTTTCACCTTCAGGCGTATTATTAATATCAGCTGTATTAGCCGCTGCAGGTTTATATTTATTAGGACATAGTTCTGGTAATATGTTATTTGCAGGCGCTATTCTTTTCGGTATTGGCGTATGTTATTTCTGGCCAACCATGTTGGGCTTTGTTGCTGAAAATTTACCTAAAACAGGCGCAGTAGGACTTAATCTTATGGGTGGTGCGGGTATGTTTGCCGTTTCTGTTTATATGATTTTCATGAGCGACTTTTATGATAAGTTGGTGAATGCTAAAATTCCAGTAGGTACTGCAGAAGCAGACTTAGCAGCGGTTACCAATGAAGCTAAAAAATTAGCGGGACCAGAAGTCATCAATGCTACTTTAATGATTCCATTAATTTTAATCGTTGCCTTTATTGGATTAAATGTATACATGAAAAATAAAAAAGCAGCGACGGCTTAAATATGCGCCGATCTATTTTATATTTTTCTTTTTTAATATGCCTGCTATTTTTTATACTAGCTTGTGCAACTACACCTAGCTATTTAAAAAACAAAGAAAAAATAGGACAGCTAATAGATTCTACCAAAACGACCTATGTTCTTTATGCATACGATGAGCAGTACGCTACTGAATCTCATTATTATGATAAAGAAGGGGACTTACTTAAAGTAGTGAAATACGACGAGCTTGCACGCTCTGTTATTTATAATGTGAGGTCTAAAAGGGCAAGCGAATTAAAAACTTTGGAACAATAGTGAAAAGGGCATTTATTTATAAAGACCTAAGCCATTTTTTATAAAGAGGCTAATACTATATCTAAATTAGTTAGCATGTCTTTTGCATTGTCCATAGAGAAAATAATGGGCGGCTTTATTTTAAATACATTATTATAAGGTCCATCAACACCCATTAAAAAACCTTTATCCTTCATCTTTTCTACTACAAGCTTAATGAGTTCAGTGGCTGGCTCCTTAGTAATTCTATCTTTTACTAATTCAACGCCAATAAATAATCCAGCACCTCTAACATCTCCAATAATGGAATGTGTATGCATAAGCTCGCGCATACCTTCTAATAAATAATTACCTACTTGGAGTGCATTTTCTTGTAAACCTTCTCTCTCAATAACTTCTAATACAGCCAAACCGGTTGCCATTGAAACGGGGTTGCCTCCATAGGTATTAAAATACTCAATACCATTATTAAAGCTATTGGCTATTTCATCGGTTACGATGACTGCAGCTAAGGGATGTCCATTGCCAATGGGTTTACCCATCACGACCATATCGGGTACCACGTCTTGTAATTCAAAGCCCCAGAAATGCGAACCCACTCTTCCAAAGCCTACTTGTACTTCATCTGCAATACAAATACCACCTGCAGCTTTAACATGCTTATATACTTCTTTTAAATAATTGGGAGGTAGGGGCATTTGACCACCCACCCCTAAAAGTGTTTCACAAATATAGGCGGCAGGTTTTTTATTTTCTTTTGCTAATCTGTCAATAATATTTTTTACATCCATTGCGTATTTACCTCCTGCACTTGCATCTTCATAGGTATAAGGACCTCTATATAAATCGGGGTTCATGGCCTTATGTATCCAAGGCATTTGGCCGATGCCACCTTCTCTATCAAATTTATAAGGGCTCATTTCAATAGTGGCCGTTGAAGTGCCATGATAAGCATGGTCTAAAACAATGATATCTTTTTGTTTTGTGAAATGCCTACTTATTCTAATGGCTAAATCATTGGC
>Ga0214919_10010263_pt1 | contig 11911 bp, 10 predicted proteins | sample LL1503_MetaG_FD_177994 | JGI IMG/M metagenome (GOLD analysis project Ga0214919, IMG submission 177994) | Freshwater microbial communities from Lake Lanier, Atlanta, Georgia, United States - LL-1503 | ecosystem: Environmental > Aquatic > Freshwater > Lake | place: USA: Georgia | collected...
TGGCTTGGCGTTGCACGCGTCAATAAAGAAGACTCGGTTCATTATTGCAATTTAAAGATAATGGGCGCATTTGTGGTCGAACTGCGCGACAAGTGCAAAGTTGAAGATGATTCATATCAAGCCTTTGTGGGCCTATGTTACGTGAAAGATTACCTGATTTTCTGGGAGGCGCTTGAATGTCCCGAAAAAATTGCCGAAGAGCATCAAATTTCAAATGGCATACGAGCACTCATAGCCAATACAGATGTACTCGCGTTAGATGTGGTGTGGACAGACGTTGGTGACTCTACTAAATACAAAAAGGCCGTAAGTCGTTACGAAAATTTCGATTTTAGTAAAGAAAATGAGGCGCTCTATATAGTCAACCGCAAAGTAATTAAGTTTTTTGCAGATGCAACAATAACACAGCGTAGAGTACTCAAATCCCAGTTGAACCCGAGAGTTTTTCCGAATATCACTCACCAAGTCGGGCAGTTCTATTCGTATGATTTCCAGCAAGGTGAAACGCTTTATCAAATAAACAATAGGGATATATTTGCCCGTTTGTTGAATTGGCTAGGATCCAATTTATGGAGGCGTCAAGTGGTGGATTTGAACCTAATGCGGGCGGCCTGCCAGAAGTTTTATAAAACCAAGACGCTGGATCGTTTAAATATGTACGGCAGCAAATATCCGCAGTCTGATATTCCTACATTGGTTAATGGCCGCAAAATCCCTGCTACAAGTGAGTTGCTTTCCAAGGTTCCTTGGGAGCGGCTGTCGGACGGCATACCGTGTTTCATGCACGGGGATCTTCAGTTTGACAATATCTTGTTTGATAAAGAGAAGCAGTCCTTCCTATTGCTGGACTGGAGACAAGACTTTGATGGGCATTTGGAGTTCGGCGACCTCTACTACGACTTGGCTAAGCTTTACGGAGGTATTGTACTTAATTACGATTTAATCAAATTGAATCTACTGAGTTATGCTGAGAATAGTGAAGTAATTACTTTCGATTTTGCGCAGCGTTTCCAGACAAAAAATTATTTGCAACAACTTAGCGAATACATCATTTGCAATGATTATGACTTGGTTAAGGTCAGAATTCTGGTAGCACTAATCTACTTGAATATGTCTCCTCTTCACCACTATCCTTTTGATAAGATGCTTTATTCATTAGGCCGAGACCTTTTATACACTGAAATCCTGAACCTTCAGACTTTACTAAAGGTATGACGTGGTAAATAAAGATACGCAGTTATGCATCTCTTTGGCCTCGCGCTCAGGCAACTTTGGTACTATTCTGCACAACGCTGCATATGCGGCTTTGGAGTTGAATTTTATATACAAAGCATTTGGGATTAGCGACATAGCTGGTGCATTGACTGGGGTGCGGGCGCTAAACATACGAGGTTGCAGTGTATCGATGCCTTTTAAAGAGGTTGTTCTCCCTTTGTTGGATGATTTAGATGAAACTGCGCGCGTGGTCGGTGCTGTTAATACGATTGTCAATAACGAAGGCATACTTACGGGTTACAACACTGACGTCTTCGGAGCGTGCAAGGCACTTGAATCAATCCGGGCTGAACCAAATGAAAAGGTACTTTTGCTTGGTGCGGGTGGAGTTGCAAGAGCAATCGTGTTTTCCCTGAGAAAAATTGGCTTTATCAACTTACAAGTGAGCAACCGCGACCAAACAAAAACTCAGTGTCTCAATTCAATCCTGCCCTGTGAAATAGTACCTTGGGAAGTAAGGCACAAAATAAAGGCGGACATCCTAATTAATGCAACTTCTGTAGGCATGAGTCCTGAAAGCGGCGACTCCCCAATCGATTATGAATTTCTTACTCATACAAGAGCTGTAATGGATGTGGTGGTCAATCCTTTGGAGACTCGATTGATCAATTTGGCCCGAGCCATGGAAAAAGAAGTCGCTCCAGGCTATTTGATGAGCCTTGAGCAAGCGAAGGAACAGTTTAGGCTTTATACCGATGAAATACCGCCAAATGATGTGATGGAAAAGTGCATTGAAAACTTACTAAAAAAAGAAAAATATTAAATATGGAAAACTTTAAATGAACATTGGAAAATTAATCGAGCGTAATCAATGTGCAATTACAGGAATTAAAGATTTGGAACCTTTACATCAAATAAATGATTTCCCTGTATTCATGGGGTGTATTAACTCCCAAATTTCACAAGACTTGGTGACTGACATGTGCTGGTCAATTAGTCGTGGTTCCGGGTTGATACAACTATCCAAGTTAATACCATTAGAAACCTTATACCCCGAATCCCATGGATCAGGAGGTGTTGGGCGTTTGTGGGAAATGCATCATAAAGCTTTTGCAGACTTTATTAATAAAAATGCGTTACCAATTGCTGTATTGGAAGTTGGGGGTGCACATGGAATATTGTCAAGAGAATATAAACAATATAACAATATTCCATGGACAATTCTAGAGCCTAACCCATTGCCTGTTGAGGGATGTGATGCTAAATTCATCAAAGGATTTTTTGACGAAAACTTCAAGTGCGAAGACCGATTTGATACAATCGTACATTCTCACGTATTTGAACATATTTACAATCCCGATGAATTTATGATGAATTTATCGGGAAATATGAAAGCAGGGGATAAGTTATTGTTTAGCATACCGAATATGCAAGAAATGCTTATAAGAAACTATACAAACTGCATAAATTTCGAACATACAATATTCCTCACTGAACCCTATATCGAATATTTACTAGCAAAACACGGATATAAACTTTTGAATAAAAAATACTTCATGGAAGACCATAGTATTTTTTACTTTGCTATACGAGATTTAGACGTAAAAGAAATACCATTACCCAAAGGGTTGTATGAAAAAAATAAAAATATATACTATGACTACGTTGATTATCATAAAGAATTAATAGCCAAGCTAAATAAAGAAATCAACAAAGCTAATCGACCTGTATACCTATTCGGAGCCCATGTATTTTCTCAATACTTGATTAAGGCAGGTTTGCAAGTAGATAAGATTTTATTTATTCTAGATAACGATACAAAAAAGCAAGGCCGAAGACTTTATGGAACCAGTATAAATGTAGCATCTCCAAAAATTTTGATTGGGGTGGCAAATCCTATTGTTATTATCAAAGCAGGTTTTTATAATAACGAAATTAAAGCAGAAATATTGGAAAATATAAATGACTCTACCCAATTCTTAGAATAAGTATCAATTAAAGGAAGGCTTAAAATTAAGCTATATAAATAGCTATATATTTAAATTAATTAATAATTAGTAAGATTTAAAAATATAAAACTACTATCAAATTACTTTATTCGGACCATAACTCAAGATTAGCGCTGTCAAATACAAAAAAATCAAGTAAATATTAATAGTGTGCCGACTTGATCTAAAACCAAAAAGTAATTCAGGCAAATAAATTATCAATATAAAAAAGTAGGATGAAAATAAAAAACTTTGCAGATTTAAAGCAAAAATTATAAAATTTTTGATCTGCACGCTAGAAGTATTTATTAGTTTGAAAATTATCTATCCTAATGATTTAGTTAAAATGATCAAAATAAAACATGAAAATATAATTGCTTTAATGGGTATAGACGGATTTATTAGGCTTCTAGGAGCCTTACTGTTACCTATAATTTAAAGCTTATGCCAAAGAAGGAATTCTGTAAATTTGGATTTTATTAGGTTGCTATTGGATTAATAGTCCCAATTTTAACATTAGGAATGTATGTTCCACAAATGAAATATATTTCGCACGGAAATATCCTGAAGAAAAGTAAATTATATTTACTACAACTATAGTTGGAGTTGCTCTTATTGTAGGTTTTTTTCTTTTATTAATTTCAGAAAATGGCGTGGCATATATTTTTTTAAAAGCATATTTGGCATGCATAAAATATTGAAAAAACTTTTTTGTCTATGTATGCGGGTGTATTAAATAAAGTGCTTTATACGCATGATATTTCGTTGATATCTGTACCACAGCATGCGTGGTTTAAAGGAATTATATTTATAATTTCTAATATGCCGGCTATATGTGTAACTTATGTTAGTCTTGGCTTTATAGATACGACCTTAGATAGATTGATTGGCATTGCATCAGAAGAAGCCATTTTTTGAGGTATCTTTCGTTATATATATATGGGAGTAAATATTTGACGTTGAAAATCGACAAAATTTACTTAATTGAAGCTATAATAATAAAAAATATCAATACAGTTGATAACATTATGGATGTCCTGCCAAAATGCCAAAAAAATAGTAAAGAAATAAAATTAAATTAATGCCAGCTTTATTGATAAATATAAAAATAGAAGAAGAAGATAAGTTCAATCTATTTAAAATTACTTTACTCGATATGAGGGGGTTGTTTAATGAATGTCATGTAAAAATTCGAGGATCGTATTCTCAAAATTGTATTGAGTATGCAAAAGAATGTCTTAATACGGCCGAATCTTTATTTTTTTATCAGGACCTGCAGCAAAACGATTGGATTGACGCTACTCTTAAAATGCTAGCAAACGTAAGGAATAGATCTGTCTTCCTGTTTTTTGAAGATCATAAACTTGTGGCAACAAGATCGCAAATTAAAGAAACTTTAAATGAATTTGATCAACGCCAGTTAGACTATCTATGTTACTCTTGGTTCCAGGCATCTCGTTTAAATATGGAAAATATTTTGCCATTAAATCCTGAGAGAGGTGTATATATGAATATTATTCAGTATTCAAAAAATACTAACCAACTTGTCGGAAAAATATCACCAAACTATTGTCATTTTACTCTTATGAGTATATGCTCTGTTAATCATTTTAAATCAATACTCAACTCTTCAAACAAGCGGTTCAAATATTATAATAGGATTTTATCATATACTTTGTCTAGATTATTTCCACATCCGGCACAAAAAAAGATATTAAATTCGTTAAATTATATAGCAAAAAAGATAAATGTATATTTATGCTATAACCATCCATCTAGTCCATTTAACCTCGAAAAAATGTGGTTTGAATCAATTTATCTAAATCGAACACTGCGCTTCGGAATACTAAAAAATGAATTGTATGCAAATTACGATGATGATAATGGGTATTATAAAGAGTCACTTATTAAAAGAGGTTTATATCCTTTTACAAATCATGTAGATGATAATTACGCTCTTAAAAGTACACAAGGTATTAATTTTAGTATTGAATTAAAAGATGGAGAGCTGTATGAGTGTAGATACTTTAGTCAGAGAGGTAGAATCAGAAAGGCACCTCTTGTTAATATTATGGTCGAAGATGGAAACGTTTTAATAACGTGTCAGACAATTGAAGTAATTTTAAAAACCTCCGAAAGCCAATTATTTTATAGCAATCAAGCTCCCTTAATAAGCAGTATCGGAGCGTCTAAAATTAAAATCGAAGTATTTGATGAGGCGTTTTAAAAAATTTATTATATATAAAATTTTCGAATTTTATTGATACTTAAATAAATAAATAAATCAAAAATTCTGAATAAATACATACATAGGGCCTTTATGAAAATTAAATATAGGTAAGTTTTCAATGAATAAAAATCTATTCATTAGATATTATAATAATTTATTAAAGTAAGCTTTAATTTCATTACAACGACTACTTTTAATACTGCTTTGAATAAAGTGATGGTTATAATATTAACTTTTAATTCATGGTGCACTTATGCTACTAAAAAAAATTTTGCAACGATACTCGACGTTATTCAGTTTGATTCAAAGCAGTGGTTTGGAGCAATGCAAGTTTATTCTTGAAGATAATAAAAGAAAAAACTAATTATTCGAAATTATGCTCAGGGCACTGATTTGAATGAGAAATGTTAAGCAGTGTATTTTCTAATTTTTTATTAAATGATATTTTGGAAGGGCGTATGGAAGACAAAACTGTGTATGACTATTATAAGAATGGTGGTTGGTCTATGAAATCGGGTGTTTATTTTGATACTGAAATAAATGAAAATTTGCAAAAAGCCGCATCAGAATATAACACCCAAACCAGAAGAAGAGTTTTGCACGTGTTGAACATTCTTCAATTAAAAAAATCTAAATCACTATTAGATGTTGCTTCAGGACCAATTCAATATCCCGAGTATTTGGAGTATTCAAGGCCTTTCGCAAAACGCGTTTGTGTTGACTTCTCGCAAGTTGCTTTGGAGGGGGCAAAAAATAATTTGGAAAATGATTTGCAAGATAATGGGGTATTTATATGTGCAGATTTTCTAAATTTAAATATCAAGCCAAATACATTTGGGGCTTCAATTTCGCTTCATACGCTTTACCATATTCAAATAGAAAAACAAAAAGATTTTGTTGAGAAATTAATTGAAGTTACCGAGCCAGACGGGTTGGTGATTATTGTATATTCTAATCCTTTGTCGTTTCGCTCATTCATTAGAATCCCAAGTGCAATCATTATGCGCATTTTACGTTGGACAAGAAGGAAGGCATTAGATGAGAAGGTTAATGTAAGCGCTATTTATTGTAAGCGTTGGCGAAGATCTTGGTGGAAGCAGTTTAATAGTTTCGGAATTGTTTCATTTAAAACATATCGGTTATTCACGCCTTCTTTTGAAAAATCAATTATCCCTGATAATTTTATTGGAAAGATATTATATAATATTCTTTTTAAAATTGAAGAAAGTAAATTCTCATTATTTTTAGCCGACTACTACATGATTGTAATAAAAAAATTCTCATGAAACTAAATTTACTTTTTTATAGTACTGATTTCAAATCAATAAAAATAAAAAATAAAAAATGAATAATGAAAAGTTATTAGCTTCCAACGATTTGAAAAAACCATTGGTATCTGTTGTTGTAAATAATTATAATAACGGGCTTTACATAGGTGCGTGCTTAGAGTCACTTTTGTTGCAAACTTACCAAAATATAGAGATTGTGGTGGTTGATGCATTTTCATCTGATGATTCGAGATCAATTATTAATTCATATGCAGATAAGGATTTTAGGATAAAAAAGGTCTATTGCAACTCATATGAGCAGTATCCTGCAATTACCTATAATCTTGGCTTTCTGAACTGTAGTGGTGGTTTTATAGCTATAAATGATCCGGACGATATATCAATGTCTAATCGAATTGAGGCGCAAGCTAATTATTTGCTTCATAACCCAGCTGTTGATGCGGTAGGCTGTAATTGTTTTGAGTTTAATGATGAATTCAATATTCTCGTTGAGACTACTGTTGAAAAGAATGTGCAGAATGCTGCGCCACCTGTTAGAAATCCCTGCTTAATGCTTCGTAAGGAAGTCCTTGCGGCTCATGGGTTATGGAAATGGCAGTGCGAGTATGCAGCTGATTTCGAATGGTTATTACGATTTTATGCAGGTGGAGTAAAATTTTACAATTTACAAACACCTTATGTTAAGTACAGAAAATCAGCATCTAATATAAGCAGCACAAAATTATTTAATCAGGGTTTAAAAGTTGCCAAATTTAGAACTTTATATGGATTAATATTATTTAGGCAGGTTGGACTTGCATGGTGGTATGCCACACTGAGGACTTATGCTTTTTTATTATTAAAATATCCTTTTAAAATAATTTTAAAAAAATTTAATAAAGATTAAATAATGAAATGTTTTGTAACCGGGTGCGCTGGTTTCATTGGTAGTACCCTGGTGGATCGGCTTCTTGGCCTGGGGCATTGTGTTACTGGGATTGATAACTTCTCAACTGGCCAGCGTCGATTCCTTGACGGTGCCTTGAGTAATGCTTCTTTTCGTCTAATTGAGGATGATTTACTTGATTTATCTGCATTAACTAATGCATTACATGAAAGTGATTTTGTTTTCCACCTCGCGGCTAATGCTGATGTTCGTTTTGGTACGGACCATCCACGTAAAGACTTAGAGCAAAACATAATCGCAACTCATAATGTTTTAGAGGCCATGCGAGCAAATAAAGTTAAGAAAATAGTCTTTTCTTCTACGGGCTCTATTTATGGGGATACAAAAGTTGTGCCGACACCTGAAGACGGACCATTTCCTATTCAAACCTCCCTTTATGGCGCTTCCAAAGCAGCAGGAGAGGGATTAATTTCCGCTTATTGTGAAGGTTTTGGCTTTCAATCTTGGATTTTTCGCTTTGTTTCCATTCTTGGGGAACGATACACACACGGGCACGTTTTTGATTTCTATGAGAAGTTGCAGGATGACCCATCTCGCTTACGGGTGCTTGGCAATGGTAAGCAACTCAAATCCTACCTTTATATCCAAGACTGCATAGATGCAATTTTTCTAGGCATTAATAAAGCAACAGACAAAGTCAATATCTTCAATTTGGGATTCGATGGTTACTGTGCTGTTAATGATTCAATAGGCTGGATTTGTAAAGAATTAGGTGTAACGCCTTATATTGAGTACGAGGGTGGTGATAGAGGGTGGATAGGCGATAACCCGTTTATTTTTCTGGAAACCAATCGTATTAAGGACTTAGGCTGGAAACCTAAAATCTGCATTCAAGATGGTGTTATCAAAACGGTTCAATACCTTCGTGCAAACGAGTGGGTTTTTGACTCTAGGTCTTCAAGATGAAGGTATGTGTTCAGGGCCTTTGGCATTTAGGTTCCGTAACTGCTGCGTGCATGGCAAAAGTTGGGCACGAGGTGGTGGGATTGGACCCAGATGAAGCTACCATTGTTTCGTTGAAGCGAGGTGAGGCCCTACTTTTTGAGCCAGGTTTGGACGATTTGCTTCAAGTTGGAATTTCCAGCGGAAATCTTACTTTTTCATGCGACTTCTCTAAAACACTATGTGGAACTAAAGTTCTTTGGGTCACCTTTGACACTCCTGTGGATGATTTGGACCAAGCAGACGTTACTTTTGTTCAAAATCAGGTTCAGGCTGTTTTACCCTACTTGGATGACGGTGCAGTCGTCTTGGTCTCGTCACAAATACCTGTTGGTTCAATTCGCAAGTTTGAGGCCTTTGCTAGACAATTCTTACCCGACAAGGTCTTGAACTTTGCCTGCTCTCCAGAGAACTTGCGATTGGGCAATGCTCTGGACGTTTTTATGAGTCCTGACCGCATTGTGGTTGGCGTCCGAAATGGCGCGACTCGAAAAGTATTGGAAGAGCTTCTGGCGCCAATAACAACCCAGGTTGAGTGGATGTCTGTTGAATCGGCTGAAATGACTAAGCATGCTATCAATGCTTTTCTGGCAACATCCGTCACGTTTGCCAACGAAATTGCCGCAATCTGCGAACTAGTTGGCGCAGATGCAAAGGAAGTCGAGCGGGGCATGAAGACAGAGGCGCGTATTGGCCCTAAGGCCTATGTGTCCCCCGGCGGTCCATTTGCTGGTGGCACGCTGGCACGAGACATCGCCTTTCTGGGAGCAGAGTGCAATGCCCTTGACTTGAAGACGCCCTTACTATCGGCGATTCGACCAAGCAATGACGAGCACAAAAACTGGGTACGCCGAAAGTTGTTGCAACAGTTTGGCTTACTGGCTGGCGTTGAAGTCGCCATCTGGGGGTTGACTTACAAACCAGGCACCGACACGATTCGCCGTTCTTTATCGGTGGAACTGTGCGACTGGTTGCTAGAACAAGCCGCTCAAGTATCAGTGTTTGATCCTGCCGTTAAGCAGTTACCAAAGCATTGGGCTGGAAAGGTTAGCCATTGCGCCACGGCGCTTGATGCGGTGGCGCAGGCGCAAGCCCTAGTGATCGGAACAGAGTGGCCGGAGTTCAGGCCCTTGGCATCCGAACTTGCGTTCAGAGCACAGGCAGATTTGGTGGTGGTCGATGCCAATCGGCACTTACAAACAACTCTTTTACCAACAAATTTCAAGTACATCGCAGTGGGCACTCCACTTTCTCTAGGTGGTGCGAAATGACTGGGGTACTCAACGGGAAACAGGCAATCATTACCGGAGCCAACCAAGGACTGGGTTTGGAAATTGCCCGCAAGTTCGTACTTGCAGGTGCGGACCTTATGCTTTGTGCACGTGATGAAACGAAGCTTGAGGATGCCCGGGAAGAATTGGTGAAATTGGCAACGCTTAGACAAAAAATCGTCACGCATGCCGCTGATGTCTCAGTTGAAGGAGATGTCAACAAAGTCGTCGCGCAAACTTTGAAGCAACTCGGCGGATGTCATATCTTGGTAAACAACGCTGGCGTTTATGGGCCTAAGGGTGAAATCGAATCTGTGGACTGGGCAGAATGGATCAAGGCAATAGAGATCAACGTTTATGGCTCCATACTCATGAGCCGTGCTGTGTTGCCGCATTTTAAATGGCAAGGTTATGGCAAAGTGATTCAGCTTTCTGGCGGAGGGGCGACAACTCCACTTCCTCGCATCAGTGCCTATGCCGTATCAAAAGCTGCCGTCGTGCGCTATGCAGAAACATTGGCTGAAGAGGTTCGTGGCACTGGCATTGATGTAAATTCAATAGCCCCTGGTGCTCTTAACACACGAATGCTTGACGAGGTCTTGGATGCCGGTCCGGCTAAAGTTGGCCAAGCCTTTTATGACCGCTCCTTAAATCAAAAAAAATCCGGTGGATCCCCCTTAGGCAAGGGAGCTGACTTGGCGGTTTTTTTGGCATCATCTGCCAGCGATGGGATCACAGCCAAACTCATCAGCGCCGTTTGGGATGACTGGGAGCACTGGCCCGAGCACCTAAAAGAGCTAAATAGTAGTGATGCCTTTACCCTGCGCCGCATTGCTGGCCGAGACCGTGGATTCACCTGGGGCGATAAATGAGTGCTTCAGTAAACAGCGTAACCAAGATTTTTGGCGTGGGCATTGTGGGTTGCGGATTGATTGGGCAAAAAAGAGCTAGGGCCCTTGGGACTGGGGGCCGGCTCGTGGCCTGTGCAGACCTAGACGTCAGTCGAGCTAGAAATTTAGCTAACAATAGCAGTGCTGAAGTTTTTATAGATTGGCGCGAGCTTGTTTGGTCACCTTTCGTGGATGTGGTAATCGTGGCTACATTGCACGACTCATTGGCAGAAATTACACAAATAGCCGCTGAAGCCGGGAAGCATGTCTTGGTTGAAAAGCCCGCTGCTCGAACTGCGGCTGAGTTGATATCTGTCATGGGCGCTGCTGCAAAGTATGGCGTTAAGGTGCATGTCGGCTTTAACCATCGGTATCACCGCTCGTTGCGTAAAGCTAAGGAAATAATTGAATCTGGGGATTTGGGAGAGCTAATGTTTGTTCGTGCCCGATACGGGCATGGTGCCCGACTGGGTTATGAAAAAGAGTGGCGTTCCAATCCAGCGTTGTCTGGCGGCGGTGAGCTCATTGACCAGGGCCCCCACTTAATCGACTTGTCCCGTTGGTTCCTAGGCGATATGACGGAAGTCCAAGGTTTTGCCCATACCTACTTTTGGAACATGCCAGTGGATGACAACGGTTTCATGTTGCTAAAAACTGCAAAGAAACAAACAGCGTTTTTACATGTTTCTTGCACTGAATGGAAAAACCTTTTTTCTATGGAAATCTATTGCAAATTGGGCAAGTTAGATCTTTCTGGTCTAGGTGGTAGCTATGGTTTAGAAAAAATAACCTGTTACAAAATGTTGCCCGAAATGGGCCCCCCAGAAACAACTTCTTGGGAATACCCGATGAGTGACGACTCCTGGGCTGAAGAAATTGCGGAGTTCTTTGATGACATTCGTTTGAACCGAGAACCTGCTGCTGGACTGGCTGATGCGTATGCTGCGCTAACTATTGTGGAAACTATTTATAGGGAATCTGGATATGATCATTGCGCGTAGCCCTTTGCGCATCACTTTAGGCGGCGGCGGCACAGACCTTCCCTCTTATTACCGAGAACATGAAGGCTTCTTGGTGTCAGCGGCTATTGACAAGTATGTCTATGTCAATGTGATGCGTCCGTTCTCGGAGGGCATTTTT
>Ga0214919_10010267_pt1 | contig 11910 bp, 29 predicted proteins | sample LL1503_MetaG_FD_177994 | JGI IMG/M metagenome (GOLD analysis project Ga0214919, IMG submission 177994) | Freshwater microbial communities from Lake Lanier, Atlanta, Georgia, United States - LL-1503 | ecosystem: Environmental > Aquatic > Freshwater > Lake | place: USA: Georgia | collected...
TTTTGCAATAGTAAAATCAAAAAGATTAACTAGTGGCTGTGGTCCAGAAGATCTTCCACCCATAGTCTTAAGTCTTGCACCTGCTGGTCTTACCTTAGATACATCAATTGCTGGAATATGTCCAGTCCAAAGTAATGCAAGTAGTTCACGGTATGCTTTTGCCCAGCCTTGCTTAGAATCTTCAACAACAATAACGGTATCTGATTTTTCTAATTTCTCTGGGACTGGTGGGAGTTTATTAATGTATTTATATTCAACAGAAAACCCAACTCCAGTTCCGCACATTAGCACATACATTGTTTCGTCAAATGATCGTGGGGAATCAACTGGCAAGAAAGCACAGTTGTATCCAGCAACATTATCTCTTTCAAGTGCTGCTCCTGAAGTCATTACAGATCTCATTGATGGCATTACATTTCGTTCAAATACAAACTCTTTTAATTCCGCAACTAGCTTTTCATTTGGAATATAATTATGATTTGTTTTTAAATGATTAGTCATAAAAGAAAAATATCTATCTACTGTTTCTCCCCATGTTTCTCTACGACCTTCTGCTTCTACCCATTTTGCATATCTAGATAAAGCTATAAAGTTTTCATAAGGGTTTGCAATAGTTTGTGACATTTATTATACGACCTGTTCTCCGCCTTGCGGTGCTAAATTTAAGTGAAGTCCTAGTGTATCAAACTTTTATTTAGTGGTCTAGGGGTTAAAAATATTTTTTATTATCTCATTATATAAGATAGTATTTTAGTCAACTAACTTGACAGTTCTTTATAATTAATGCTATTCTTAGAGTTCGTTATCTCTATAGGAGGAAATGCCAATGGAGAATATAAAGCAACAGTTTAGCGATTTGGTTCGTGACTGGACAATAATAGCAGTAACAATGTTATTTTTGTTTGGTAACTCAGCAAACGCTTTAACTGTAGTAGCACCTTTAGTGAAAACTGAAGCCCAATTAAAGCAAGAAGTCTTAGACAAGTTCAGTAATGCAAGTTACAGTTCGTCTGAGATGCTTACAGATGAAGAGTTAAAACAATTACTTGAAACTGTAGGATTCGAAGGAACAGGCCTTAAGAAAGCTTGGTCAATAGCAAAGCGTGAATCTAATGGAAGACCGCTTGCATATAACGGGAATAAGAATACAGGAGATAGTTCTTACGGATTATTTCAAATAAATATGATTGGAAATCTTGGTCCTGAAAGACTTGAGAAATTTGATCTACAGAGTAACAAAGAGTTATTCGACCCAGTAACAAACGCAGAGATAACGTACTACATGACCAATGGCGGCAGTGATTGGTCGGCTTGGAAGGGTATGACCCCAAGAGCTAAGGAATTTTTCTTAAAATTTCCGACAAAATAAAGGAGATGGGATGAAGATACAATATGTATCAACTTACATTTCCATGTCAGAAGAAGGATTGGTTGAAAAGCTTTTATGCCCAGTAGACCAATCCCTTCTTTTTTCTAATCAAAATTTATCAGATGAAATATACTTATATTGCCTTGAGTGTGACTATAAAAAAGTCCTTGGCAGCACAAGTTACGAAAAAATTGTTAATGAGGTTAATAAAAATGTGTGATCAAGAATGTACTTGTAAGATAGAAAACGAATCGTCTCCAATACAGGTTACCGATTCAATGGGTAGAGAGGCTTTTTGGCTAGATGCTGGAAGACCAGAATAATATAAAATCAAATGATCTTGAAGATAATTTGCCTATGGTAAATTATATTATGCTTCATAGAATATATGACATGCTTAGCTTGATTGCAAAAGGATCAGTAGGGCAAGAAGAAGTTAGTAAAATGATTGCTTATCACGAGCAAGGATATCTATTGGGCCCAGTCCCAGCATTTACTCCAGGAGAAGAAAATGACATATAATCAAAAAAACATTACAGTAAGATTAATGACAAAAGTATTTCAAGAAAAAAATGCTTACTTGGCTGAAAGGGGCGGTTTATCAGAAGATGAAGTTGCCGCTAAAATGAAAGAAATGACTCCAACCATATTCTGGATGCTTGAATCTGTTTACGATGCTCTTGTTGAAGAAAATTATATAAAAAATGATTGACTTATAATTTAAAGTATTTTATACTTTAAATCTGGTTGAGTATAACTACTCCCAGTAGTGTCTTTAAGACACGTCATTGCCCAGTCGGATCCGCCTCTGACTGGGTTTTGACTATTCCTGATAAAATAAACTATTGTTAAAAAATATTTCTGAGTCTATAGGACTTTTTTCATATATTTCATTTATTTGTTTATCGGTAAACTTTTTAAACAATTCTGTCGATATTGGATTGCTATTTCCATAAACTTTGTTTGTTATCGGAATATTTACTGGATCCAGCCCAAGGTCATCTATGATCTTGTCTCTTATTTTTATCTGATAATTTTCTTTAGAAAGTGTAGTATCTTTTACAAATAAATTAATCCTATTTATATTAGAAAATACTTTATCTTTATTGATTGGATATTCTGCAAAGTCTTTTTCAAACAAAAATGAATTTATCCTAGGAACGTCGTCTTGTTTCCAGCCAGTGTGAACTGCTTCTTTATAAACTGAATGGTCTGGACTATAATATATTAAATTTTTTGACTGGAAGTTTGCATAAGTATTTTCATATTGGTCTAGCCATTTGTAAAAATTATTAACATTTATATCTTCTTCTTTATATGGCGATAGCCCATAGGATATAGCTCTAAGTGCTTGCCACGAATAATGACTAACAATTCTTTTTGCTGGATCTCTAAAGGATGTAAATATGTATGAGTCTTGTTGTACATACGGCTCGTACCAACACCAATGAAATGTCTGTGTCTTTGCAGTCTGTCCTTCTCCGCCGTCTCCATTTGTATCAGTAGTAATTCCATTTTCATTTAAATATGGTTCAATTGGCTTTAACATATTTTCTCTAAAATATGTTCCACCTGTTTTTGGTATATGTAAATTAAAAAATCTATTATATTTCATTTAATGCTCTTTCTAAATCTTTTTTAATAAATATAGCAGCTTCAAGTGCTCCGCCGTCTCTAAATTTAAATAATTTTTTATCAATAAAGTCTATAATATTTTTATTATTTAGTGGTGGAAATTCATTTATATTTTTACTACAAACTATGGAGTGTAAATATATTTTATTATTTGCCATTTGTATTGCATCTATATGTGTCCATACAAACTCTTTGTTACATAAAATTAATGGTTTACCTGATCTAATAACATTTAAAAATAGTTCTTCTGATTTTTCTAAACTATCCATAACATCTATAATAATATCACAATCTAAAATATCGTAAAAATTATTTTTGTTTCTAGTATAGGTAACAATATTTATATTATCTGGCAGTATACTGATTAGTTCTTTACCAACAGCACCCATTCCAGCAATTCCAACATTAATCATTTTTGTTCCAAATAAATGTTGCTATTACATACCTAGTCGGTCCAGGTAAAACTTCTTTAACTCCATGTAAATATGGCTTGCCTGTATAAAATAATATAAGAGATTTTTCTGGTAATCTCATGTCTAAATTAATTTCTGGAAAGTAGAGGCTTCCTCCAAGGTAGTCTTCATTAAGATATAAAACTGCAGCATATTCCATTTTTTCATCATGATCTTTATCTATATGCTCTGGCAAATTAGAACCAGGATAATGTCTTTGAATTGTTAAAAATTTTTTTACTTTTAGGTTTTCTGGAATTGCCTTTTTTAATCTTTCTTGTAAAATAACTCTTAAATCACTTTCAATGTTTAAAGCTTTGTCATACCATATTGAATTTTTATCTATATTGTAATTATTTTCTATATGGTCCTTTTCCCAGTCTTCCTGAGATGCTGCACGGGCAATATCCAAAAGCTCATTTTGCTCTTCAGTAGAAATAAAGTCTTCTATTAAAAATATTTTTTCGTGTATCTGTTTAGCTTGTGGGAATACTGACTTTATATCGTTAAATTTCATAAATCTCCACTCGTATATTCTAATGATACCATAGACCATTTTATGGTAAAATTACATTATGGCTAATAATATAAATTTTTATGATAGGGCTGATTGCTTAAATCCTTCCCCCTATGTAGATGCTTATGGAACTAAGAGCGGCGTGTTTGTTTTTAAAAACATAATTCCAGAAGATCTAATGCAAAAAATTGAAAAAGATGCAAAAATTAAAGATAAGCCTATTGATTTTCAAAAAACTTTAATTAACTGGTACGCTGAAAAAACTACTGAGCACCTAGAGGGTCTTCATGAGTTATGGGAGCTTATTAGCGAAATTCTTTCTCCAGGCTGGGTGATACACCCTTCTTTAAATCTATTAAAAGTTGTTCCTGGTAATAATGGAATGTTTGTACATTCAGATTCTCCAGGAAAAGATATGTGTCATAGATTATCTCAACTAGATATTTGGAGCAGTTGCTGTGAATTAGATTACGGTGTTGTTGCATATCTTGGTGATTGGGAAGGTGGAAATATATTTTACCCAAACATAAAACCAGATGGTACCCCATATATAGAAGGCCAAGGTAATAATGAAAATTGTTTTGAGCTTATCCCAGAAAGAGGCGATATTGTAATCCATAGTGCATTTAAGCCTTATGAGCATGGAGTAAGAGAGGTTACTTCTGGAATAAGGTATGCATTTTCTTGCTTTGCTTTAAAAAGAGAAGATAACCCTGGAACATTTTATAATTATGGTACACCAGAATATAATCAACAGGTAGGAGATAAATCAGTAAAACATTTATCTGAATTTTGGATAAAGCCTTTAATTTCAAACCCACATTTTTCTGATGAAAAAATTAAAGAGTATCAGGACTCTGGATTAAAGGACGAGAGCTTAACTGAAACATTTTTTGCAAATGTATCTCATGAAGAATTTAAATCACACTTGCCAAAACATAGTGAAAAAAGTGCGGCGTCGCAAGAGACCATATAAAATGCCTAGGTATTTTAGCAAGATGATGAATAGCCCATATTTTAACTCCCCTCATTATGAAGAGACTAAAGAATTTGAAATAGAGAAAAAAATAGAAAACTATATAGACTTGACTTTATATAAGTTTAAAATTAAAAGGAGAAAAAATGAGCATTGATATAATGAAAATAAATAGAGCGGATTGTATAAAATTTCAAGAATTTGATGAAAAATATAATGTTGAAACTTCACATCCAATAGTAGAAGCAGAAAGAAAAGATTATGGTGATTTTAAACCTTCTTTTATAGACAATTCTGATAGGTTTCCAGGTTCACGAGGATATCAAAACACCGCTTTGCTTTGGATAGATGAAATGAATGATTATTTTTCAAATGTAGAAAAAATAGAAGATTATTCTTTTATTGATATTGGCGCTGGTAAAGGTAGAGCAATATTACATACCTTAGCTACAAATGATATATATAAAGATTATACTGGTCTTGAAATTGATCCAGAATTAGCAACAATTTTTATGAATAACATTAATTCTACTAATATTAAAATAAATAAACCAGTAGAAGTGAAGTGCGTCGACGCTAGAGACTACATTTGCACAAATCACCCAGCTGTTTATTTTATATTTCAGCCATTTGATCAAGATGGGTGGAATACGTTTATTGAAAAAAATCATGAGACCCTTAAATCGGCAAAAGCTTATTTTGCTTTTATTCATAGGGGCGAGTATGAATGGTATAAGTACTTTGAGACAGAGCCAGTATTATTTACTCATGGCCTTACAATAATACCTACTTAATATTTAATACTTTGTAAGACTCTTCTAAAAATAGATTATACACAAACGCCCAATAATGTTTTTCTAAAGCATCTGTTGGGTGTGGTCTATCTTTTGCAGTATGCTCTGGGCGGAACTCCTGAAGTCCAACTGCATCTTTAATTTGTTGTTGAGTAATAACTTTTTCTAAATTATGGGATATAGCATATTCATTAATGGCTTCACAGAATTCTTTATTCTGTAATTGTCTTTCCTCATATGTATATTCTGGAGATATGCCTGGTTTCTTCAAAAGCATTTCAGTAAACTGGGGGAGGGGCTCAATAAGTTGAATCTTAGAGTTAGGAAAATGTTCAAGTAATGTATCAAGGTATTTATATGCACATGCCTTAGCATCTTTATGTTCTGGTAATAATTGTCTTATATCTACATAACCTATCCATGCTTGAATTAGACCATCATCCTTAACATCAGCAAAATCCATTTGTAATTTTTCTTCAGGTACATAAAGTGAGTGAGTTTCGACGCCAGTAGAGATCATGTGTTCATTTGTCATAGATTTGGGATCAAATTTCCAAGCATATAGACCATGTTTACCCCATACCTTATAATCAACTAGACAAGTTTTAGGATTCCAATGTTCTGATACTCTTGCTGAATGGCAGTCGCCTATTAAATATACCTTTTGCATAATATGATTATATCACTGCCATATACGCAAAATATACAGCTATTAGGACCCATGATAAAATGATAACTGACCTATATAGCTTAGAAGTCTTCATGATCTATATCTTCATCTAGGTCGAAATCAAAGATTTCTACATTTCCCGCCCATTTTAAAAATTTAGACAATGCAAATCCTGAAAGGATTGCTATCGCAATTGTACTTACTAATGCCCATATCTTTTTCATATATATCCTAGTCAACTGCTTTATATATTACCAGTTAGGTATGCAATGATAGCAATTATCATTGGTCCAAATATTATTGATGCTTGAAGCCAATTCATATAACTCCTAAATTGAAATTACTAATATTAAAACTATAGCAATTAATGTTATGCCAAGAAATTTAATTTTTTTATGTTTTGGCCATTCATCAGGTACTATTACGTTGTTATTCATATTCTACTCCATTGTAGGGATACTGGGATTTGAACCCAGAATCTATTGTATATAAGACAAGTGCTTTAACCAGATTAAGCTATATCCCCTAGGGACTAGCCTATTCGATTTCCCGCCACCAATTTTTCAATGCAATTAGTGCAAAAGTTTTCAAGTATGCCTTTAGCGTTAATTCGCTCTACATACTTTGGATTTTCACAGAAGTCACATTTCATAAATCTATTGTACCATATTTTCAGTTGACTGTAATATTAGTTTTTCTTTTAAATATAAATTATATAAAACAGATAGATCATAATCTTCTTTTAGCATATTATCAATGATTATCCTATCTTTACTTTTTGGTCTTGGAGCTCTATTTACAGAACCAGAGCTTCTTATTCTAAATAATATTTTTTCATTTAATGATGAAGTTAAATAGTTTTCTTTCACAGGAATATCAAATTTTTTAGCAATGTATCTTGCACAGTTTACAGTATCTTGAGTTAAAAATTCAAATGTTATAGGAATTAAATTTTTATGATTTTTAAAATCATTTATAAAGTTCCGATATTGTTTTATGTGATCTCTAATTTCTATATCAACTTTATTTTTATCAAGAATATTAAAGTTATTTAGCATATGTTGATCATTTGAAGAATCTAAATGTCTTTCAGTAGCAGAAGCTATATTATCATATGGATTTCGTAAAATATAAATTTGTTTTAAATCAGTATTCATTGTATTTGCAGTATGAGATATTGTATCTCTAATTTCGTCAAAAAATAAATTTTCTAGAAGTATTCTTAAAAAAGTATTACCTGAACCTGCTGGTGAATTTATTTCAATTGTCATAAAATCATTATACTCTTCACTTGATCTTAGGTCTTAGGTCTTATATATTTAATATTTATTATTTATTGATTTACTGACCCCCCGACCCCCCTATTGGAAGTATACTAAATGAAAATTCTATGTCAAGGCATTACGGAAACATTGCCAGAAAAATCTACACCAAATAATAAAATATTTTTTTGAAATCCCTTTTTAAATGTTATTACAGGCATATACAAATGTTGTGTAGACTCTGGTATATAGTCAGCATTGTCTGGTATGTCCGCATTAAACTCTTTGCAGCTGAAGTCCATGTCACAATTAAGAAATATTGGAGTATCTCTATCTTGATACCAAGAAAATTTAGCTCCAGGGTTTACGTGTGATTTAGCTATCTGATTATAAAATTGATATAACCTTAATGTAGACTTATCTGTATAGTCATCATGTGGAGAATCATCTAAAAATATACTATCATACGTCCCAAGGCCATTTAAAGCCTTTTGCCAAGATCCCTCTACAATTATGACCTTATGCCTTTGCTCTCCCGCCCACTTACGAGCCTTCTGAAGTACCTCTGGGCTACTTTCAATGATGGTATGTGACTCTATGTCATGCATCTGTATTTCAGTGGCTGAAAACCCCATTCCAAAGCCGATTTCCAAAACATGACCCTTGGGATTTAAATTTTTAATAATAGCTTGCATATACGGCTTTTCCCATTCCATCATTACCTGGAAATTATTTTTATCAATTAGGATATCTTTGTCATATTGATCTTTGCCGTATTCCATATATCAATTGTAGCATTTGTATTTTAGTCAACTGCTATTTCAGATTTCATAAAATGTTAATATATTTTTATTATGTATGATACACACCTAAATAAAATTCGGACATTTAGGATAGACCGCACATATTAAGCGTGATTGTGATGTATCTCACATAGATTTAGAAAGATTTATTCCGACACGCCCGAGAATAGGGGTCTAAATGTCAGTCCCCCGTGTTAGGATTATAGTATAAAGAAAGTAAGAAACTCTTACTAAGAAAGGTGGTTCATAATGGACTACAACGATTACTATGACGATATCTATCTAGAGATATATGAGGAGTTTGGTGCTGACTCAGTATCTAACCCCGCCTATGCTGAGCAATTGGCTAAGGATAAGGGTGTGAGGTAACTCACACTCTATTAGCCCCGCCCTACGGCGTGTCGCCTTGATAATGTCAGCCCTATCGGCTACAATAACGACATACAACTAAATAAGAATTAGAGCGTGAGCCTAGCAAATAATCCAAAAGGTGAGCCTAGCAAATAACCGCTCAACACATAACTAACTACTAACGAAAGAAGAACAGATAATGACTATCACATACTCACTATGGCAAGGCTCTAATCTACTAAGCGTAGATAACACCGCTAAGAATAGCGCAGAACTATTAGCAGTAATGTCAGAATTAGAAAAACTAGGTAAAGGTTTTACCTACAATGTAAGAAAAGTAGAGGTAAAGAACTAATGTCATACGCATACTCATACAATACTAACTCAATAAATAAATACGAGTCTATCCAATCAGATGTATCAGACGCATACGCATACCTTGATGAAGAAGAAACAGAGCAACCCCCTGTTGATGATTTTGATGATGTAGATGATGAAGAATTAGCAAAAGTATTCGCACTAAGTTGGGATAACTAATAATGACACTAGAACTAAATGGATACGGATTAGAACTAGACACTAACTGGTGCTATGTAGCACTATCTTGGCAACTACTAATTGTAGGTTGGTCTATTGCGTTAGGTGTTATTATCTATAAGAGAAAGAAGCGTAAGTAATGACTACTAATCGCCTACTAACTACCGCCGTGCAGATCGGTATCGGAATACCTACCCTGCTAATGCTGCGCCTAGTAATCCGTGACATAATTCATAATAAATTAGACTAACGCTACGGCGTGTCGGCTTGACAAAATCAAGCTGGCCCGCAAAGGCACGGGGTCGGGCGTGTCGTTACGCTACCTGTGGATAACCCCTGGAATTTTGTGAGATTTATCACATAAAAAGATTTATGAAAACACGGCGTGTCGATTGGATAATGTCGGTGCGATACGCTATAATTCCTACTATAACAACAACGAAAGAAGGTCAGAAATGAACCTAGAAGAATACAAGGCGCATGTAGAGGCGCAACGCAAGGCAAGCCTTCTAAAGGCTATCGCAACAATGTCGGAGGCTAATGATAAAATGTCCTCTCTATTCAATACTAAGGAGGCAGACTAATGGGTTATGTAGAAATCTTTCGCATAGATGAGGAAGGTGCTGGCTGGGTAGATTTATCCGAGGCAACACCAGATGAATTGCTAGATTTAGAAATCGGTTTATTTCAGGAAGGTGCGCTCTAATGAAAAAATACACATTCGGCGTTTGGCTAGACATAGATGCAGAAGATGAAGACCAAGCGTTATCTTTATTTGATGATGTAATTAAAAATAACTGGGTTTCAGACTCTTATTGTTTTGAATGGAAAGAGGTTGCAGATGAAATCGCAATTTGAAAAAGATTTAGAAATAAAAGAAAGTTTTATAGATTTACTTAATGATGTTTATCCTACTGTAAAAATTGGTTACTCTACTTTTACACCCGCCGAGATTTTGGAATGTTGTGATCCTGTTGCTTTTGCAATCGGATTAGTTGAACACGAAGATTATTTAGCAGAAATGGAAAACGAATAAATGGATGACCTAACTTATTGCGAAGAATGTTTAGAAAATCTAGATGAAGATTTATTTGATTACCGATTTGAGCGCCCCGTATGTTTAGAATGTGCTCAAGAATTACAACTAACGCCAGATGTAAAAGAGGGAGAATACTAAAATGGATTTATTCGGATTTGAAAAAACAATTCAATTAGATCATCTTAGCGATGAGCAAATAAATCAGCTTGAGGAAATTCTAAAAGATTTTCAATAACTAGCGGCGTGTCGACTTGATAAAGTTGATCCGCCCCCATAAGCACGGGGTCGGGCGTGTCGTTATGAAAGAGTTATAAAAACCCTGGAATTTTACGGCGTGTCGATTTGACAGACAAAACGGACATTTTTATGTGATTAGTATCACAAGGCTTGAGCGTCTCAATATTTGGATTTACTGGCTAGTAATGTGAAAATGTCGGTGGGTTCGTGTATAATTCCATACATAACAACAAACGAAAGAAGGTCTGCCAATGGCTACCAAACTCTACACAATCGAAAGCCTACTCGTAGGACAAAACTACCGCTCACGCAATCGCCACTTTTCTGGCGAAATTGTATCCGCCCGACCTGCTCACCCAGCAATTTGGTATGGCGATAAAATCGAAGCATTTCTAATCGAAGTAAATGCTGGCGGTCTGCGAAATAAATTCGCAACTGTTGCCGTAAAGGTGGGTGAATAATTTGACCGCCGTAATTGACCAAAACGAATTCTACTGGATTTGGGATTACACTTTTATGTGTTGCGATGAAAGTCAATTTCGCTACCAATGTAAAGCGCATAGCGAACTTATGGGTTGCTACTTTTGCGAATTTGATTACTCTAATGATTGCGAGGAACAACACTAATGATTAACTCAGTAATGCGTATAGATTGCTCAGAGTGTAATTCAACTGGACTAATCTTTTTTGGAGATAACAATAATTTTGATGTCGAAACTTGCGATTGCGATTTTGGCAAAGAGCAAGACTCATTTTTTAACTAACGAAAGGGAAACTAATGTATAAAATAACTGTTGCCTATGATGAGCAACCCGCTCACGCAACTTTCTCCTATGGAGATGAACTACAAGCACACACCGAATTTGCTAAGTATGTGGATTGGGGATTTGCTGATAAATTTGCTACTGTAAATCTTTATACACCTAGCGGAAAATGCTACACAAAATTATTTTATCGTGAAGGCAGAAAGGTTGTAATAAAATGATGACTCGTAAAGATTATGTCGCAACTGCAGAAATTCTAAAGTATGCTAGCAATAAAATTCACCCCGCTGTATTTTCTAAAATCGTAAATGATTTCGCTGAAATGTTTGCGATTGATAATGAACGATTTGATGTAAAACGATTTCACGAAGCGAGTGGGTATCATGTTCCTAACTTCACTTCAAGATAAAGTAAAGCGAATTCAGGAATTGCGTCGCAGTAATGCGGCGCAACCTGTTCGCAATAAAAAGAAATACACACGCAAGATCAAACATAAAAATAAAT
>Ga0214919_10010268_pt1 | contig 11910 bp, 14 predicted proteins | sample LL1503_MetaG_FD_177994 | JGI IMG/M metagenome (GOLD analysis project Ga0214919, IMG submission 177994) | Freshwater microbial communities from Lake Lanier, Atlanta, Georgia, United States - LL-1503 | ecosystem: Environmental > Aquatic > Freshwater > Lake | place: USA: Georgia | collected...
ATTCAGGATTGTTTAAATAGAAGACCGAGAGAGAAATTTGGGTTTAAAAGTCCAAATGAGATGGTAGCTCAAGAGATTGCCTCTTGGTGCACCTGATTTCTGCGGATGCAATATATACTCTCTGGGATTGGCACTAGTAATACCACTAAGTGGATGGATGGGTGATAAATTTGGCACCAAAAAAATATTTGTAATATCATTAATTTTATTTTCTATCGGATTAATGATGTGCGGGTTGTCGACCAGCATTGAGCAGTTAATTTTTTGGCGCTTAATTCAAGGTTTGGGAGGCGGTCTTTTAATACCCGTTGGACAGACTATGGCCTACCGTGTGTTTCCAAAGGTCGAACGCGCAAAACTAACCACAGTGGTAATGGCAGTTGCTGCAATTGCACCGGCAATTTCACCGACTATTGGTGGTTTCATTATTGAACACTTTAGCTGGCACTTTATATTCTTTTTTAGTGTTCCTTTTACTCTTATTACCCTACTCTTATCAATAGTATGGTTACGTGAAGAAAAAATTCACGTTGAAGGTCGTATAGATCTATTTGGAATGATATTGGTTAGTGCAGGATTAGTTTTTGTTATTTATGGTTTATCGTATTTCAAAAAAATTCAGGATTTAACTAATTCATTAACATACCTTGGAGGTGGTTTAATCCTATTGGCTATTTTTACTTTTTATGCAATAAAAATCAAGCATCCAATCCTTGATATTAGAATTATGAGAAATAAACTGCTATCAAAAGGTATGGTTATATATATATTTGTGGTAGGTGGCTTCGCTGGATCTAATCTGTTAGTAATTTACTTTTTCCAAAGTGTCTTTGCCGTTTCTGCTGTAAAAACTGGAATGCTTATGATTCCTTATGCAATATCAGTGTTTATTGCTTTAAATTTTGTCGGTAGATACTTTAATCGGTTTGGTCCTAAAAATGTAATGTTACCAGGAGTAATTATTTTTGCCTTAGGCTTAATCTTATTTCAATTTATCAACAACCCTTCAGATTATAATATTGCAGTTGTAGCATTTATATTGCTCGGAAGCGGTGGTGCTATTGTCACCTCAGGTTGTCAAGTTATTGCACTACTAGAAATTGAACATAATCATATGGGTAAAGCCAGCACAATTTGGAATCTGAATCGCCAGCTATGTTTTAGTCTTGGTGTCGCAATATTCATTATGATATTAACCGTAATGCTGAGCCATCATCAGATTACTGACATTGCCTCTTTAGCAAACCATGAACAAGTAATTAAGATATTTCACACATGTTTTAGTTATGCCGCAATTTCAATAATTATCCCTTTATTGATTATTCTCAGCCTTGACAATAAAAAAATCTTATCATCAATTCACCATTAATTTTAAATAGGTCAGAATTATTCTGACCTATTTTTTTACCCTTCATAATTTCCTCTCGACTTAAAATTTTGATATAAAAAATTAGTCAGTGTAAAAACGTAAATTAGATAGTAAAATATAATCTATAGACTAAAAGCTCTAAAGTTTGTTATATGCCAAATATAATTTTAAGCTATCTTCGTATATGCGGTAATAAGCTATTTTACCTGCTTGAACTTTATAAACAGAAACATATTCAGTATAAAAAGGTTTTCCAGTTTTCACCAAGACACAGCTAAGTGAACCTATTTCAATAATATATTCTTCATCTTCAATAATTTTATCAACATGACGCTTAAAGTCTTCAGTTGTTCCACTAATTTTTGCAAAATGCTCTATAATTGACTTTCGCCCATTAAATATTCCACTCCATGGAGCACCAGTCTCATCGACATGCCAATACGCATCTTCGGCAATCATATCAAAAGCTGCATCTTGATCACCATCTGTCATTAGTTGGCGAAATTGCTGAATAGTTTGTGATGACTTCATTATACATTCCTCTTTATAAATTATTTAAATAATTACTAAGATTAATTAATGACCTTTAGAATATCGCGCCCAAGTTTAATTCGCGCATCACCAACAGATTTATTTAACAGCACCACCACGCCAGTTTTCTGCTCTGGAATATACGCCATGTAACCTGACATACCGTAGCCACCACAAGACTTATCAATAAACAGTTTATTTTTAGCGAAATCAGGATTGTTGATTATTTTTTGTGGGGTAAAACTCAATTTACCATCCTTGTCATACCCTGAAAAAGTATCCCCAATAGAATTATCTAACGCTGTGATTAGATGTGCCTGCCATCCCAATTGTTCACAAGCTAGATTTCCGATTAAGCAATATTTATTTTGATGCATCGCTGGGATCGCCTTACGAAGGATTGGATCTTGTAGCTGTGCATAGTTCATCTGAGCACTCAGAAATTTGCCCATATCACCAATCGTAGATTTTAATGATGCGGCAGCAAACCAAATGTCAAGATTTCTATCATAAGGGCGCAGTTTATTATTTTGTTCATGACCTAAAGCGACATAGCTTTCTTTGCTTATTGGTAGATTCAGATAGGTAGACTGTAATTGTAATGGTTTTACAATTTTATTAGCCAATAGCATCTCATAACTTTCTGCATAAGCATTTTGCAATACATAACCCATGGTACCAATTCCAGCATTAGAGTAGGCATAATAACTCCCTGGTGCGTACGGGAGAGTAAGCCTGTTTAAACCTGCCATTACCTCAGATTCATTCTGTGGAGTTGGTATAAAATCAAATGGGAATGCGGAAACGTGGGCAAGTAATGTCCAGGGTGTAACGTTATTTAAATATGTATTATCTTTTAGTTTTGGTATATATTGGTCTATCGAAGCATTTAAGTCTAATTTAGCTTCTTGTGCTGCGACTGCTGCTAAAGTAGCGGTATAAGTTTTAGAAAAAGAGGCAATCCGATAAATTGTTTGGTTTGAGGTCGGAAGTTTATTTTTTTCGTTAGCATAACCATAGTTAAACGTTTGCAGTTTCCCACTTTTGCTTACTACCGCAATAGATAGCCCTTCAACATGATTTTGTTTCATAAATGATAACGCTAATTTATCAACATCTTTATTGCTTGATGCATATGATTGCCCGTGTAAAGCTAGCAAAAATAATATGCAGAGACGTTTATTATTCATTGTAAAATTTCCTTTAATTTTTATACGAGTTACTTAGTTGTATCTGAGCTTTAATTTACAATTTAGTAAATTTTACTCAAAACCCTCTATTTCATAACCCATGTTGCTAAGACCGCAGCACCTTGCGGACCAGCTACTGTGCTGTGTAAGACATTCGGTGGTATTTGATAACTATCACCAGTTTTATAGACTTTAGCCGCCTGCCCTACAAATTTTACACTAATTTCACCTTTTTGAACGTATGCAACTTCCGGACCAGAGTGCATGTGAATGCTTTTTTTTTGCGTTAGGAGGAAACGTAGTTAATCCTAGTCCACCATGTTTATATACAGTTCCAGGAACCTCAAATCGTTGTAAAATTTGTGTTTGAGAGTCGTCTTGATACTTGGCTGAACTCATTGATTCGGCAGCATTAGCATGTGGTGTTATGGTTACAATACTAATTCCTATTAGCAACAGTAGAGAATTATTCATTTTTGATTCCTTAATTTAATAGTTTAGTACGCTATTATATTTGTTAATAGTGCAAATAACAACCATCAACTCTGACACTTTCACACCAGCAAATCTTTTGTGTGGATAATAACAATGGTTGCATATTAGCATATTATCATAGTGTCCACATAATTATCTTCGAACATATATAAAATAAACTTAATTTTATAATATTTACGAATAGATTGACCACACATCATCACATATATTTCGTATTATATCGCCTATTCAACAATATTAATCAAATTATATTCGAATATTTTATATTTACACGATTATTTTAAAAAGTACTGGAGAAAAAACTGAAAACAAATTATTTAATAATACTTATGCTACTTATCTCATTTGGGTCAATTGGCGCGGTTAGCCTTACACCAGCACTGCCACAGATCACACAATACTTTTCTATTAACCCACAGCAGGCTGGATCATGCATAAGCTTATATCTTATCGGTTATACACTCGGACAATTATTTTATGGTCCATTAGTAAACCGCTTTGGAAGTAGAAATACAATTATAATTGGTGCTAGTATTGAAATTATCGGTGCTGTTCTTTGCATTCTGGCTGAACCATTAAATTCGTTTAATCTTCTTCTGATAGCAAGAATAATTATGGCCATTGGCGCTGGTTCTGGACTTACTCTTGCTCTGACAATCTCGAGTAAACTGTCCACAGCACAAGATTCTGGGCGAAATATTAGCCTGTTAACGATTGCATTTGCAATTACCCCGGGAATTGGCGTTTTTGCTGGTGGCTGGTTATTAACGATTGCAAATTGGACTAGCTCATTTTATTTAATGGTGGCTTACGGAGTAATGATTCTACTCCTAGGACTACAACTACCAGAAGTAATCAGCTCACGAAATCCGCATGCGCTACAAATTGGTAAGTTAACCTCTAATTACTTAGCACAGCTTAAATTCCTCCCAACCATCTGTGGCGGCTTATTACTCGGATCAGCCACATCCATAATTTATGGATTTGCAGCTCTCGCACCACTTATTTCTATAAACTTAATGCAAATTACACCATCGCAATATGGTAGTTACAATCTTATTCCTGTGATAGGCATGCTTTTGGGTTCCATCATATCAAGTTACCTAGGTAAATCTTATTCCAGCCATAATATTCTCAAGCTCGGACTATTTATAGTATCAATCGGAGCAATATTAGCGCTGGTACTGCTAAACTACCTACCAAAACAACCACTGAGCTTATTTATGCCAACTACAATAGTATATATCGGCTTGCCATTAGTATTTGCCAATGCATCATCATTAACCCTGACTAATGCAAAAGATAAGAGTAATGCTTCAGCTATGTTAAGTTTCATCAACCTGAGCACTGCTGTTGTTGTCACATTATTATTAACCCTAATAAGTATCCATAGCGCGCTAACTATAGCAGTACTCTTTGTAGTATTTTCTATTTTCGCAATAATCTGGTTTACTTTATTAAATAAAGCACTCAAATTAAATTAGAGGAAGATATACTATCATGAATAACTATAGCAACTTAGCTAAAATCAGTAAACTATATCAACAACCATTTTTGGAGTTAATCTACCAAGCAGCGCAGGTACAAAAAGATAATTTTAAAAGCAGTGATATTGAAATGTGTCAATTAGTTAGTGTCAAAACTGGTGGTTGTCCTGAGGACTGCGCATATTGTTCACAAAGTAATCAAAGCGAGAGCGAGATAAAACTTAATCCACTGCTGCCGGTTAGTGAAGTTGAAGCAATTGCCAAATCCGCCAAAGAGCGCGGTGTTAAGCGGATTTGTATGGGAGCAGCATATAAAAACCCAACTTCCGCGGCGATTCAACGCAGCTGCGAATATATTGCCGCGATTAAAAAATATGGCTTAGAAACCTGTGCCACATTGGGTAGCTTAAGCCAAGAGCAAGCTACTACACTCAAACAAGCTGGCCTGGATTACTACAATCATAATATTGATACCTCACCTGAATATTATTCTCAAGTTATTACTAGTCGAACCTTCAACGATCGTCTGGATACGATTAATCATGTTGGTGCAGCCGGAATTAAGGTCTGCTGCGGTGGAATCCTTGGCATGGGTGAGTCACAAGATGATCGGATTAGTTTTATTCATGCTCTGACAGTTCTCCCCTACGCACCAAGCTCAATTCCCATCAATATGCTGGTAAAAATCCCCGGAACTAAATTAGCGGAGGTAGCTGATTTGGATAAGTTTGAATTACTGCGTACGATTGCAACAACCCGGATTTTATTTCCAACTACACGAATCAGGCTTTCGGCTGGTCGCGATCAATTAAGCGAACTTGAGCAAGCATTATGTTTTTTAGCTGGAGCTAACTCAATTTTTTATGGTGATAAATTACTAACGGCACCGAATAATGCACGCCATGCTGATTTGGAATTACTGGCTAAACTAGGTAGCAATAATGCTCAGCTGGGATAATTTTATTCAGGAAAAAACGCAACAAATTCCTAATTTGCGTACTTGGCGCGCTAAGTCTGGATATAACCGACGTTATTTACAATTAGCCGAGCAAAATCTACTTAATTTTGTCAGCAATGATTATCTGGGTTTAAATGGCGATCCTCGTTTGATTAAAGCATTGCAGGATGGTGCGGCACGTTATGGTAGTGGTAGCACTGGTGCACCATCGATGAGTGGCTATAGCCAAGAACATGCAAAGTTAAGTGCCAATCTAGCTGCCTGGTTAGGTTTTGCGGATTGCTTACTATTTAATAGCGGCTACCAACTCAATGTTGGTTTATTTAGTGCAATAATTGATAGCAACACTCATATTTGGTTTGCCAAAAATAGTCATGCCTCACATATTGATGGAATTTTACTTGCCAAAGCTAAATTCACTACGTTTACACCCGAACAAATCTCTTCAATAGTTTATGCGATTGAAACAGAGCCAACTAAACTGCATATAATCTTATGTGAAGGCAGCTTTAGCATGGATGGCAGCTGTAATTATCTGGCACAGTTGCTAGAATTAAAGCAAAAATTTCCGCAGCAGATTTTATTAATCATTGATGATGCGCATGGGGTTGGCGCGCTGGGACAATCCGGCTATGGAGCCTTAGAACAACAAGGACTCGATCATCGTCTGGTAGATTTGTATATTGGGACACTCGGCAAAGCTTTTGCCAGCCACGGCGGTTTTATTGCTGGTAATGCTGAGCTTATTCATTATCTACGCCATAGCGTACGCAGTCAGATTTTTAGCACCATGTTGCCGCCAGCGCAAGCTGCGGTTAGTAATGCAGCATTAGCAATTATTCAAAGTGATAAAGGTACGCAGCTTCGTAATAAATTAGCTCAAAATATCGCAACTTTTAAACAATTAGCCATTAATTTTGGGATAAATATTTATCAAGCAGAAGAAAATATTTCAGCTATCCAATTAGTTATGTTGAGTGATCTTAGCCAATTAAATATGCTCCACCAACACTTATTAGACAAACAGATTTTAGTCGGTAAAATCGCGTATCCAACCGTTGCAAAAAATGCACCTCGACTCCGAATTTCGCTAACTAGCGCAAAGGCTCCTGAGGACATTGCTAAATTGGTGGCTACTCTGGCAGAAAAATATCATCAATGAGCTCAGTAACTACCTTGGTAATCGGTGGTTTTGTGCTCAATGCTAAACCATTAGAATTTATTACTAGTCAACTTAAAAGCTATCATTATATAGATGTTAATCAGTTGCCGCCAGAGTTTACGCTCCAGTCTCAAGCACAAGGTATTATCAGTCAATATGCTTACGATAAACAAAACATTCAGATTATCGCTTATTCTTGTGGTGGGCTACTAGCGTTAACATTATTACAATTAGCACCGGATAATATCCACAAATTAGTCATGTTAAATTCAACCCCATGTTTTATGGTCCAAGAAAACTGGCAGGGAATTAGCAATACTAATCTGCAACGTTTGCACCAACGACTGAATAAACAACCACTCGCAGAATTCGCTAACTATTTTACTATGCTGGCGGCATACCCTAAGACTATCGATAAAAAACACGCGCAGCAATGGCAAAATTTAGCCGCTAAGCGTGACACACTGATTATTTGGCTAGAATTAATCGAACAAAGTGACTTGCGCCCGATCGCCGCAAAATTTGCTGCACGGATTGTATGGATTAATAGCGCAACAGACTCACTAATCCCCAATCCTGCACAAAATAGCAATCATAAGATAATTGGTGATGCAACTCATTTACGAATGAGTCCTGATTATCTGCAATACATATTTGAAGCAATTTCCCATGAATAATCTTAAGTTAATCCAGCAAAATTTTGATCGTGCCGCGGCTAATTATCTTAAACTTGCTAAACTACAAAATACTACTGCACAAAAATTAGTCGCGCAGATGAGCAACCACCTTAACTCCCCAGAGCAAATCATTCTGGATCTGGGATCTGGTGCGGGAACATTTAATCATCAAGTAAGCACACCGCAAAATCTGATTATTTCGCTGGATGTCAGCCGTGCTATGCTCAAGCAAAATCATTTAATGCCCGCAATAAATGCCGATGCAGCTTATCTTCCCCTACAAGATAACTCGGTTGATCTGATTATTTCCAACTTAATGTTGCAATGGCCTGAAAATAAGCCGCAAGTATTTGGCGAAATTAACCGTATTCTCAAGCCCAATGGCGTTTTAGTTTTCACAACCTTAATTAAGCCAAGTTTACATCAGTTGATAGATAGCTTTGCTAATATTGATAATCAAAAACATACTTTAGATTTTTTGAGCAGTGCAGAATATCAAGATTTGTTGCTTAATTCTGGTTTTACGATAAATAATCAACAGCAATGGTGTGAGACTTTTTATTTCAGCGATATTTTAAGTTTATTTCGGCATTTTGGTAAAAGTGGAACATCACTACCCGCGGCACAACGCAATGGTTTAGGTGGTAAATCTATCATAACTAAACTAGAGCAAATTTACCCACGTGACAAGGATGGATTTGCTCTTAGTTATCATTATTTAATGTTAACTGCTCACACTATATCGTAACAACGTCGGCAATAATATTATATTGGAGTTACTCATGCATAAATTTCATATCATCGGAACCGATACCTCAAGCGGTAAGACGCATACTACGGTGCAACTCATGCAATATCTGATTCAGTCTCAGCACAAAGTCGCGGCACTCAAACCAATTGCCAGTGGGGCTATGCCAGATAGCGCAATTAACGAAGATGTCGCGCAACTCCTGGCAGCTACTAACTATCAGCTTACGCCACAACAAATTAACCTAATTACCTTTATTCCACCAATTGCACCACATATTGCCGCAGCAATGGAAAATTATCGGCTGGATGCAAATATTGTCAACATGTTTATCGAAAATACCTCGCTTGATGTTGATTACCTTTTAATCGAAGGAGTTGGCGGGGTTATGGTTCCACTCAATCAAGATGAAACTTATTTAGATTTATTGCAACTCTCACCCTACCCAATTATTTTAGTTGTCGGAATGAAATTAGGTTGCCTCAATCATGCCCTATTAACTGCTGCGGTTCTTAAACAACGAGGACTAAAACTCGTCGGATGGATTGCCAATCAAATTGATCCACAGATGGAGTATTACCAACAAAATCTGATTTATCTATCACAAGCACTAGATGCGCTACGGCTTGCTGAGATTCCTTATCAGCAAACAATACAGCCAACTGAGTTTTTTTCGGAGCTTTTCCCATGTCTTTAATCCACACCTGGTTACCCGCAGCTACACCGGATAGCGATAATCCATTGCAAATTATTGCGGCAGAAGGTCCCTATCTTTATACACGCGATGGTCAAAAGCTCTATGATGCCATATCTAGTTGGTGGTGTAAGCCATTGGGACATCGCCATCCATTAGTTAAAGAAAGTTTGGAAGCGCAGCTAAAAATATTTGAGCATCATTTGCCAGCCAATGCATATAATGCAACGATTGAACAGCTATCAACTCTGCTAGTTGGCATTTTCACCCAAATGGACAAGGTAATTTATGCCAGTGATGGCAGTAGTGCAATTGAAATTGCTATGAAATTAAGTTATGAAACACGGGTTTTGCAAGGTGAGGCTAAGCGCTGTAAATATCTGGCATTATCTGGAGCGTATCATGGTGAAACTATTTTTACACTCGGTGTGTGCGGAATAGCTAATTATACTCAGAACTATCAAGCATTAATTAGCCAAAATTTGTTTATTGAAGATATCGTTTATGTTGACTCACCGCAAGATCCGGCATGGGATAACGCACCTTTTGCTAGCGAGAAATTGGAGCAGTTTTTTAATCAACATGCTTCACAAATCACTGCATTACTAATTGAACCAACCGTCCAAGGTGCTGCCGGGCTTAAAATTATCAGCCGAGATTATTTACGTAAGTTAATTAATTTGGCGCGGGCTCATGGCATACATATTATCGCTGATGAAATCATGGTTGGTTTGGGGCGCTTGGGATATTTTTCAGTAACTAAGGAATTGTTGGGCAGCGAACCAGATTTAGTCTGTTTTGCCAAACATTTAACCGCAGGTAGTATCCCAATGAGTAGCGTTGTAGTTAATCGTTCAATTAGCGATATTTACCGTAAGCACAAGCAAATTTTCCCCCATTCACACACCCATAGCTGTAATAGTTTGGCTGCTGCCGTGGCGGTTGATTATCTCAGTTTACTCCACAATTCAGATATTCTCGCCGATGTTCGCGTAGCAGAGACAATTTTAATTGAATTTAATATTAAGCTCAAGCAACGCTTCGCCTTCATAAGCAAGGCACGGGCGATTGGAGCAATTGCAGCCTGGGAGCTAAATTTAGCTGCAAAATCAATGAAGCAAATCGTAGCATTAGCTCATAGCTTAGGGATACACTTACGCCCAATTGGCAATATAGTTTATTTATTACCGCCGATTTACAATATTTTAGAAGATTTAAAGGTGTTGCTTCCTAAAATAGAAATACTCTTTGAGAAACTACAGGAGCCTGCTAAAGGATAAAATTACCATATTATTTACTCTACTTTCCGATACAGAAAATATTTTAATAATTTATATTATTGATATAGAATTATATTAATTGTTGCGCTGTAAACTTTGGTACTTATTATAGTTCTCAGTGGTTTTTTGATATGGTAAAATTGCCTTTATTTCCCAGTTATTTCACAAGCAAATTTATTACTAACCGAACTATTAACTCTTTATGTATAAGGATAAACATATTCCTGTAATATATAACCCTAAATCAGAACCACCATATTAAAAATGTCCTTCCTGTTTTATAAAATAAAGTTTTAGCCAAAGGATACTTGAGTACCCTCTCTAATTAAAATTATACTTTATCATCAACTGGATAATGAATCTATTCACTAATAAAATCTTCTACATTTACTTTAATTACCTGTTTCCCAATTTCTGAAAGGCATTTTTTATTAATCACCACATAATCAGCACTCGACATTTTAGCTCCTGCATATATATTAATTGGCTTTATTCCTGTCAAAGATTGATTGTTTCTGGCGTGCACTAATCTCCACTCGTTTTCGTATTTCCAGAAGTCGCTATATTTTTCAAGGATGCTTAACATAAAATCAGTAACATGTTTGCTCGCAAGTTTCTGAATTATTGTTGGATCTTTATAGCTTTTAATAATTTCATCATTATGTTCAACAAACATACGGTTATGTAGCTTTATCAGTTTATCGCTTCCTGGTCAACGATGTCCTTTATATCATATTCATAGCAAATTCCCTTATGGCTTTTTGCATAATAGCTCCACATTAGCATACTCTTTTTTGATTTTGGATGGTTAGTTGTAAAGCACGAAAGTGAAAGCTTTGCGTTAAGCACATCAATCCCTTCTCTTTTCTTTGGAAATTACTGCAAAATGTTACTAATTGGCTCATGAAAATAGAACTTAGGAGTGGCTTTAAACTTTTCATCTTGTGATGCTTCCAAACGTTTAAGTTGAATATTTTCAAAGGGATCATTCAAATTATCAAACGAATTAAAAAATATTTTTTCAAATGAAAGATTTTCGATATCGAGTGTAACCTCACATTCCCCGCTGATATTAAAAGAGTGTTTTTCCAAAAATAAATACTTATATAGTTTAATATTTGAGGTTTCAATAAGGCTAAGAGTCTTTTCCAGAATTTGTTTCATTTCTGATTCATTCTTAATAACCTTATTTGTAACTGCTCGCCCAGTAAAATATATTAAAAAAAGTTAAAAAATAGCTTGACAGGTTTTTTAGTGTTACTCCATGCAGCTGTTGAAGTTTGTCTGATTTGTACGTGTAGTTGTTATTTAAATAAGGC
>Ga0214919_10010271_pt1 | contig 11909 bp, 15 predicted proteins | sample LL1503_MetaG_FD_177994 | JGI IMG/M metagenome (GOLD analysis project Ga0214919, IMG submission 177994) | Freshwater microbial communities from Lake Lanier, Atlanta, Georgia, United States - LL-1503 | ecosystem: Environmental > Aquatic > Freshwater > Lake | place: USA: Georgia | collected...
TATTAAACGCAAGGTAGAACATTGATTAAATATAACAATAGCGTAAAATACATATTTAAAAAATATGTGATATAAGTAATTATGTCAAATAAAACGTTAAGCAAATCAAAATCAGAAACGTTGATGTTTGAAAATAAAATAGAGTCCTTGGTTCAGCAAAACTCTAGTATTGTTGAAAACCAAGGACTCATGCGTGATTCAGATATGGACGAGTCTCAATACTATGATACAGATAATTCAAATGCTTATGTATATAATATCGTAGATTATTTACAAACAGATTTAGACGATTATTTAAATCAGCAAGATAATGCGGTATATAAAATGGTATATATCTGTGCTTATAATGTTAATACTAATGGACTATGTCCATTTATTCAATATATGTTATATAAGGAGCCTCATCATAGTTTTTTTGAGGAGACTATGAAGTTCCCCTATTTTGCTTATGTAAAGGATGTGGATATTAAACATAACTGTAGAAAAGTATTGGATAAGATATTTACTGAAAGATATAGCCCAATAAATAACAATAAGGGATACCAGTTTAAAGGATTTATCAATACAAATGATGACATTTACATGTTTTACGATTGTAGTGCGTATTCTATATCCGCGCACGAGTTACCGCGGAATGCTACTATTTGGTTTGCCCTAGTAGATGAAATAGTAAATCATAAACATATTTGTAATTTTCCTATTGACGACACGGTGTCTTCTTTATTTTTACAAAACCCGGAATTCATATTCTTGAATGATATGAATAATAATCATTATGATATTCCTTTAGTCGCATATACTGGGAATTATTTTAATAAAATAGATTTTCAACTTACCTTTGGTCAATCTAAGGCAGCATTAGATGCCTTATTAGGACCTTACTACTATTTCACCGATTATAATAATGCGATTAAACAGGGTGGGTGGACAACTACTGTAAACAACAGTCCTATGAATGTATTAGTGGAGCCTAATAGAATTGGTCAAGACCAAGACCAATGCAAATACGTAAAAGGCGGGATTATTAGATATGCTATTTTCCCGCAATATATGAAGGTGAAATTAAATATGCCTGAGGACCCATGCGATGAATCTGAAATTACGATGAGCGTGATTAATACAGCAGATAGCAACAATTATAATAATTATAAACAGCGTATTAGGCTATCGGATAGAGACGGATTATGGGTAACAGAGTATGATAGTATTTATATTGGACCACTAGAATTAGATAACGGAGAGATGTTCAAAGAAGGACCCATGTGGGTTTTAAAGAATCATGAACAACAGTTTCCTTTAACCAGTCATTTCATTGATAAACGCAGCCTAGGCGACGAGTGGTCAAATATAGGACAGTATTATATTGCTTAGACACTACTTGTCTAGTTAAATGGAGAACTAAAACTAGTGCCATTAAATGTAGAACCACCTAAACTTACTATGTTGTATTTTACTGTAACGTTAGGAGGAACGCTAACATTAATTTCCCAGTCTTGGAGGATGCCAGGACTACCCGACATGGAGGCGCCATTTTGGCTACTAAGATACGCAGCAAAATTAAACGTATTAGTTCCGTTTTGAAGATTATAAAACCAACTAAATTGATATATACTTGATTGTGGTTGGCTAGTTGTAACAAATGCTAGACATATTTTATTAGCTAGATTATTAGGTAATGGTATAGTAGCTACCCCAGTTCCTGTGCTACTAGATGGAATACTACCATGAATTGAATAAAACCCCCCGGCGCCTATAGTAGCAAGACCGGTAGAACTTGTATTAACGTATCCATTATTATTTAGGGTTACATTATTGCTTGTAAGCGAGGTTACGTTAGTAGTAGAAGTAGACATAGTTGCTGTCTGAAGGGTTGAAGCAGCGTCGCTATAAAGTGTTAAATCGTTAGATGACAAATTCGCTGACATATTATAATATTATAATATTATAATATTTATACTACTGGCCCAACACACAATACGCTATACACGATAGGAAAATTAGAGCCACCAGCTACAAAAGTAAATGTATTGTTACCATTATAATTGCCAGTAAGCCCTGTAGCAGATAAAGTTATGGTGTTTCCAATAGATTGGATTGATGAATTTGTACACACAAACCATGAGGCAGTTTGAAATAAACTACCAGGTGAACCTGTATTTAATCCTCCAGCAGCATTTATAAAACACATTGTGTTTGGAGGCAAATTTATTGTAATATATGTACCATAAGAAGCAGTTATTCCTCCAAAAGATGAACAAAAACTACCATACCCATATGCGCTGGTGTTGTAGTTATTTGTTACACACCCGGTTGCTCCAGCAACACTTAACAAAATTCCGCCAAAAGAGTTTGTACTATTCATACTAACAACATTATTTACATTTAAATTTACACAACTCATATTACCTGACATATTAAAACCTATATTGTTATTGTTAACAGTTAATCCAGTGGAATTAGATAATGTTGACGACATATAATATATTATAATATATTATATTATAATGGCGACGTTTATGTATTAAACCCTTGTGCAAAAGATGAGGTGTTTGTGTTATATGCTGGTCCGCCTAAACATATCATGCTAAATACTAAAGCATACGCAGGCGTTCCCTGTGGAATAGTAAGCTTAATAGAAGAATAATCAGAAGAAACAGTATATACAATCCCATATTGTCTTCCATCTATGAAGCCAACTAAAGTTAATGGAATAGCCGCACTATATATGCCGCTAGAGGTAAAGTTAACATTATATATTAACAATGAGGTTTCTTGTTCATATCCGGGGTTGTTTACACCACCCATAGTAGCTGTTAGTAAACTTATTTGATTGTATGGTATTGGAATAGTTACATAAGTTATTGCTGTGGTTGAACCTACTTGACCTCCATATGTCGACGAAAAACTACCATCTGTCGTTATTGTGGCGACAGCATTAGTGCCTAATGTATTATATATTAATGTTCCTGCGTTACTATCTATAACAGCAATTTTTTGGGCGGAATTATTATATACAGTTAATCCAGTACAGGTAACCGCACCAGTGTTGGTAGTTATTGTTGCTGTGTTAGAACTACCATTGTTTATAATTAACCCATTTGTGCCAGACATTTGTGCATACGCCATGTTATATATAAAATTGAATATTTAATTTTCAATATAAATTATTAGCAAACACTTAGAAATCATGACACACACAATTGGACAAATTGAGAGAGAATTGCTGCCAAAGATTCTGGAGCATGTGAATACGAATAGCCCAGCTGGCCAAATAATAAAGGATATGTTCCATACTCGGTTCGGTAAAACTATTACCCAATTACGTATGACTGGCAGTACAGGGAAAGCAACTGCCGGCAGGAAAGCCCACCACGATTTTGAGCTGCTAACTGACGACGGTGAATGGAGAAAGGTAGAATTCAAGGGCAGTTCTAAATATACTCCGATAGACCCTGCTAAACAACCATGGACTACCGGCGTCCAATTCTACAATGGACCAGGTAGTCAATTTACTATCGCCAGCAAATATGCTAAAGAATGGCATAATACCCTCCCGCAAATCAAAGAAAAATATCAGCTATTGTTACCAATTCCTGAATACGATGAATGGACGGCCGATGCTTTCAGGCAAGCCGATCCGAAGACCCCATTTGTCATTGAAATGAAAGAAAAATGTAGTAGCCAAGGTCGCAGCAGTTTAGGTCAGCATCGTACAGAATTCGTCCAACAATTTATTACGACAATTACCCCGCTAGACGTGGACACTCTAACAACCGAGGTATATAATATGGCGAATAAAGTGCTTAAAGAAAAGGAGTACTGGCTACAAATTCACGGTGACCTTGACGGGCAGTTTGATGTACGATGGAGCCCTCAGTGTGAATTTAGTAAAATTGTAAATGTATTGTTTGTAGGGAAAAAGGATTTAGTCATGAAGTTTGAATGCGCCGACAATTTTAATTTTAGTGCGATTTTACGCTGGGGGAAACGAATTGGAATGACTAATCTTCGGTTAGATTTGAAATAGAGTATAATACAAGTAATATTATATTAGTTACTTATAATATGTCAGGTGAATGGAAAACATTTGCAATTATTACCATTTCTATTATTTTAATGTATAGTTCAATAAGTATATTAGATTTTTATGGTGTAAGTATTAATCAATATGGGTCGTACTTAGCGTTTTACGGTTTTTTAACGGCCTGTGTTTTGTTTATGCCTACCACTATATTGATAAATGAACCTAAATCTAGCGTTGGTTTAACACCATCAGTACTACCATCAGTACAGTTCCCTGAATTGCTCCTTCCTAATAAAACATCAATGTAATTTTATTATACTAACTGAATAGACCCTTCTATATTCATGTCATATATCAATTTATTCAATATGGACAATTCCATCTTATCTTTCAAATTGTCTATAATTTCACTATTCATAGGTTCGCGGTTGTGTAAATCTTTGAATATTTTCTTAAATTCCGTTATCATTTTAATGTTGAGTTCAGTCATTTTCTTCTGCCTACTATCTTTTATTATTTGGATTCTTACTGATTCTTGAAACGCATTATCTTTATTCTCGTCAGACAACCACTGATTTTTATATGTTTCAGTAGACACCAATACATCGCATATTTCCGGTTTAGCTATTTTTAAATATTCGTTAGATTCCTTAAATGCTGATTTGAATGACAATATCATGTCGTCTGGAATGTTTGGACTAGTTTCCATTAATCGGTCAAACTCATCCTTACACATTTTTATCATCTGTATAACTGGAAGTCTCTCGTTAGGGTGTTTAGCTACCTCTATTTTAACATTTCGGTAAAATTTGTCCCAGGCTATACTGCTTACACGGTGTGCCTCATTTAATTGAGTAATTTTTAAAAACTGTTGAATAGTTGTTATAATACCTGCTAACAAATTAAACCCTCCTACTAACATAGAAAAATAGCCTTGATATGCTATTGGAACACGTTCCTGAGCAAAATTCGCAGTCCCTGTTAGAGTTGATATAATAATAACTGGAATAGTATACATTGCGTTTAAATAAGCATATTTAGAATGTGCTTTAGCATGCAACCAACGATAACACATTGCTTTATCAGCCCATTCTATAAGAATACTTTCGTGGTCTTTTGTCCAATTTATGTGAACTGATGATAATGGTGTCAATACGTTATCATTTTTCTCAGCATCATCCGCGCCATCAACAATACTATTTACAATAGTGTTCATTAATTTACAAATATAATAAAATAAACGCAAAAAAATACACTAAAAAAGAGAGAATAATTTTATTGTTGAAAAATATTATAAACGCGTATTGTATTATGAATACTGATTTGCGTGTTAATAATTTAAAAACGGAATTTATAAAATTGACGAATGTACGTGAGAATATTATTGTAATATTTGATAACTTGGATAGTAAAATTGCTAAACTCAAAGATTTTTACGCGGAGTTTATACAACATAATAAACACTCACTATACATATTTGGATTAGATTCCTTTCGGTTTCAGGCTAAAATGCTGGATATGGAACATGATGATATGAAGCGGTTGTTTGCGGCGATTAATAACAGGATTTATTGCGAATATTATAAATTATGTAAAATAATTGTTGAATATATTATTAGCAATTTTAATGATGTTACTGACGCAGATTCAGTTAAATTATTAGAATCGGTAAAATCATGTAACAATTATCCTATATATAAGGACTTGGAACCATATAAGGAATACGATTTTTCTATAGTGCAGAGCATTCATGAGAATATCATTATATTATTTTGCTCAATCAACAGATATGTTGTTAATAAAGAAAATGAACTGAACAGTTATAAAATTAAAAACGAGTTTGGATTTAATATTGATAATTTTGTTCATACTTTATATCACAATATTGTTGTTATGAGAGAAAAATTGGCGTTATTTATGACCTATAATGAGTTTTTTCATACTTTACATACTAAATATTTAAATCGGTTTTTTGATAGAATGCGTTTAATGTATAATCAAATAACGGTAGATGTGAAGTTTGACGAAGCTATTAATAAAACCCAGACTGCTGGACCGAATTATACTAATATTAATTTAACTAGTTATACTGCTGTTGCCGAGTCAATTGAATTAAATATACAAGAAAATATAGTTATAGATAATACGTTTGATTTAAAGGTTAATTTGATTGAATTACAACATAATGCGGAATCCTTTCCGCTAGTTGTGTCTACTCCAATAATAGAGCCCCCGGCAATAACCTCAACTATTTTAACTGATACAACAAATATAGAGCATCCTGTGGAACATGTGTTAACTAGTATTGATTCAGTAGTAGAACCAACACCACCAATTGAAGAATCAGTAGAACCAACACCAACAATTGAAGAACCAGTAGAACCAACACCAACAATTGAAGAATCTGTAGAACCAACACCGCCAATTGAAGAATCTGTAGAACCAACACCGCCAATTGAAGAACCAGTAGTAGAAGACTCTACTACCTCGCTTTAAGCCATTTTTATAATATATATTTAAAATTGAACTAAAGTTAATGTGATATATTAGATTATATTACATTATAATGGAAAGACGTTTAAACAAAAAGATTGAAGGGTATGTTAGCGCATTCAAAAACCATATAAAGGAAAAAGCAGACAATTTAGGCATGACAAATGATGACAGCGTAAATCATCTGTTACAATTTATTTATGATTATGATAGACTAACCCTAAATAAAGAAGATTTCTTGAAAAGAAAACGTGTTAAAAATATTGTGCCTTTTTGCGACCGTTGCTCTGCCAAACGAGCAACCGGAGAACAGTGTACTCGCCGTAAAAAGGATGATGAAAGCGAATATTGTGGAACTCATATGAAAGGAACCCCTCATGGCATTGTAGAACTACAAACTGAAACAAAACTAAATACGCAGAAGATTGAAGTATGGGCGCAAGATATTCAGGGCATCGTGTATTATATTGATAAGTTTGCAAACGTATATCAAGTAGAGGATATTATGTTTAATAAAGTGAACCCTAAAATCATCGCAAAATATGTGCTAGAGAATGGACAGTACTCTATCCCTGCATTTGGACTCTAATATATTATGTATGCCTTATATACCCCACCGTATTCTGCGTTCACCCATACAGTGTCTAAAGTGTATTTATCATTTTTTAATTTACATTCTTCTATTGTATTTATTTGGTTCACAACATGTTCTACAGTTGAATCAAATTTAACAAGTTTGCCGTGTAATATTGTGTCGCTATTGTTACCTAGTACTAATATGTCATTTTCATTGTCATAACTTTGCACTAATATATACCCCTCAATAACCTCAAACTTCGCATGTATTTTTTTAAGTAATGCCAGGTTAGTCAAATGTTTATAGAAAAAAAATAATGTCATTATATAATACGTGATAAATTAATATACTTACTTTACATTGTCATCATATGCCCAACTATTTGCCTAATAAGGCCTGGCGGAACTGCGTTCCCTATCTGAATAATTTGCTGTTTGTCATTCCCAGCTATTTGGTAATCCGCGGGGAATCCTTGTATCTGTTTTAATTCGTCTGGTAACAGGCACCGCAAATAATAGCCGTTTTTATTTCTCAATGGCACTAATAATCGCGGTTGATGACTGTATGTACAAATAATAGTTTTGCTCGGTTTCCTAATGTCCACGATTTCACTATGAATCGGGGAATCACGCTTGCTAAATGATAACATATTAGACCATTTTTTTCCTAAGTATACCTCGTCCCTTGTTTTCGCTTTTAATCTTAGGTACGGATGTACCGCATTTTCGCCTTCATCATTTGTCATATCTGTTAAAATACATGCCGGAGGAATACTCAACATATCAAAATCCTCCGGTTCTATTTTAATGGCGCCCTTCATATTAAAAGTCACTATGTTTTGGAGGCCTACCTGTTTGCTTTGTTCTGGAGGAAATGTGATTTCTTCAGTTGCGCCTAGAATACCTATAATAATAAGCCGTTCGCGCTTCTGTGGAATGCCATATTTTTCGGTTTTACATACCTTATATCCGACCTTATATCCAATTTTCTCAAACTCTTTCACAATGACATCAATATAGAGGTGTCCTTGAGCATCTTTTCTATTTAAAAGTCCTTTGACATTTTCTCCAATAATATATTTGGGTTTAATAATGCTCGCTGAGCGCAAGAATTCACGGAAAAGCGTGTTTCTGACATCATTTATGTCCTTCTTACCTGCGTTTGAAAACCCTTGACAAGGAAATCCTGCGAATATAACGTCTACGTTACCGCTATATTTAGCAAATTCGGCATCTGGAATTTGCGATATATTGCTATTATAATCTTTTCCTAATAAATCGCAGTGTTTGAAATTCAAATCATGCGTTTCTCTAAATACCTTTTCTTTCTCGGAATAGGCCACTAATGATAATCCTGCCTGTACTAAGCCTAATGAGTCGCCCCCCATTCCTGAAAATAGACTAATTGCGTTCATCCTTGTTATTCTATGTTAGGTTCTATTTATATAAGAATTAAAATTCAATTTTATTAATTTTATTATATATTTTTAATATATAATGGACATAAAAAAGTTGTGCACTCCTGCTTTAGTATATTTCGTTATTTCTATCATAACTCTATTTTTTGCCATTTTGAAAAACTTCCAATTGTCTTCGCTTATAATTAAGTTGCTTTTCGTCGGGGCATGGACATGGTTTTTGAACTTTTTGTGTAATAAAGGATATAAAGCAATTTCTTGGTTCTTGGTGTTATTGCCATTTTTAATGATGTTGGGTATATTTGCGATGATTTTGGAAATTGCTGGGAATGCATATCCTTCTATGCGCTAAATAATTGAATAGATTGAATAGATATATTATAATAAATATATCTATCTACAGAATGAATAGTACAACGGCTTATAGTACAGTAAATTCCTCTGATAATAAGGACATATGTGACAATTGTGACAAACATATCACATTTGATAATTACTTTATTCTAACTAAAAATGCGAATAAACTTTATTGGTGTCAATCATGTTTTGTGCGTTATTGGAAACAGATGAAGGTAAATTTATGGAAATGTGAAACATAATTCATTCGTCCTCATTTCAAACCATATAATTCTATATAACATTCAGTGTAATCATGGGCACATGTTATGCTATATTCATTGTCGTCGCACTCTATAATAAAATTTATGACGTCAATAATAGGCATGTCAAACTGTTTGGCAGTTTTTTTAATTCCATATTTATTATAAAAATGATATATTTGTTCTAATCTATAATGATATGAGTTCCATATTAATTTTTTAATAGTGTCTTCTAGTTCTTTATTTTTTGCTTCAAGCTCTTTTATAGTTTGCTCTAATGTATCCATTATATCCATTATATTCATTATAATACATGTATTTATTACATTTAGTCTATAATATGATTAACCTTTATCGTACCGTTGTTGCGATGCAACAGCACATGTGTCCTGCCTTTGGCAACTACTATAAAGTCATATATTTATTTGTTTTCTGACCACTAGCTGTTTCAATGAAACAAGAAAACAAACTCTGTAATACCACGGAAATTCATAGAATTTCCTTGGTATTATAAAGATTAACTGTTAAATATCAATTTATCTACCGTAGTACGTACACAAAATATATGATGTATTATAATGCCTAAAATAAATAAGACAAGTAACGTTCGTAGAAACGATAATTTGAATAAATATGATATAATATAAGCACCAATTACCATTTCAATTACATCTACTATTGCTATATTAAAAATTCGGTAAGAATGGATGCCTTTGCCGGGTACTCCAAATAAAGCCTTATATTTACACAATAACATTATACATGTATATGTATATTTTTTATTTACATATAATAGATGGCAAATAATTCTAATAGAGGTTCTAGATTTAATTTTGGCCAACATAATGATGTGCTTCCTGACGATATTGGATTACCACGCTGGGGAGCATACGCTGGCGAACTTGATGACAGTAATTCTAGTCAACAATCTAATCCTAGAGGTAGCATTAGAATTAGCGCTAGAGGTAAAAATACGCCAAGGAATAGACCGTCATTATTAGATGTATTAAGTAATAGACTTAGTTCTGTGTCTAGTGGAGAATCTAACTCTCAATTAAACTTTGCCTACGCAAGAAGACATACAACTCCCAAGTCTTCAAGAAGAAGTGCGTCAAGAAATAGTAATTCAAATAAATCCTCCGATTCTGGACAAGAAGAAGCTATTGGACTGTTTAGTTTGTTAAATGGTCCTATTAATAAATCTAATTCCCCTTCTAATTCCCCTTCTAATACCCCTTTTAATTCTCCTTCTAATTCCCTTTCTAACCCTCCTCCTTATTCCTCTTCTAATTCTCCACCCCCTCCTTATTCATCTTCTAATTCAACTGGAAATAAATTAAAAAGTAGCGCATCTAACAAGAGTGTCTCTAAAAGAAGCTCATCTAAAGGGAATTCATCTAAAACATCACCCCTTTCTATAGAAGCTTCAGTAAAATCAGCAAGAGAAACCATAACACAAAAGGCTGACACTGCCTCACCTAGAAAAACAGAGGGTCCAATTAAAACAATAAGTCCGCCTAGGTATGAGTCTGTTGCAAGGTCTGCTCCAAACAATGTATTGCTAGGATTAGGTCTAGCTTCAATGAATGAGCATCAACCCTCAACAATAGAACCGGCACTACCTCAAGCACTACCTCAAGCACATACACTAATACGAGCATCTGAACCTATGCCGTCTATTATTACAGTATTAATATATGCGCACGGAGGTGACATGCCTGACCAGCCATTTGAGGACCCAAGTGTTAGAATAATAAGCTTTGCCGGTAGGTCAGGGTCTAATTATTTTGGAGATAATCGCATATTTGATACAGTTAAGAATATATTTAATACACAACATAAAGCTTATGATGCTAACATACCATTTAAAGGTAAAAAGAAATTTTTAGAACAGTTATATGGAGATAATCCTAGAGCAAATAAATGTGAAGTTATGCCAAATTTTTCATTTGATGGAGATAGTGCTACTCCACAAAGTAGTTATGATTTTTTGAACAATCGCATAACTAGGGGGTCGCATGTGGATAACTATAGAGCAACAGTTGTTCGTAGAAATATTACTAATAGTATTGGCGCTAAATATGCGCATGCTGATTCAGTAGAAAACCTTAGTCATAGATTACATACGCCAGTAATAGATAAAAACTATTCGTTTATTGATTTGGCAGAGCCATCGTTACCGAGTAAATTCAAATTTGGAATATATGTAATGGATATATGTAATTATGACAGAAATGCTCCTGGAAATGTGAATATTAAAGTGGATGATAATTTAGCTATTAGCAAAAAAGCATATAATTCGCAATTTTTAGACGAAATTAATGAAAATGATAAATCGTTTAATTTATCACAACTAGTAGAACACCTACATTCGCTAGGATTTCAAATTATTAATCTGATTGACTTAGGATGTAGAGGATGTAGGACGATGACGCAAACTAAAAGAGATGAATTGACTGCTAGGGAAAACATGTTATCTGAGAGAATAGATAGGGCATATGGTAGAAAAAGCCGGCGGCGTGGAAAGAGACCGAAAGGAAAGCATAGCAGGAAAAGCCGGGTTCGTGCATAATTAGTAAAGGAACCAAGGTTCTTCACTTTAGGTAAGTCTCTTCCTGAACAAAGCGTGTTTTATGCATAATTAGTAATCAAAGATGGGGGTTCACGGGGGGAACCCCCGTAAAAAATTGAAAAGGGAATGTAGGGGAAGGAGGTAGGTAAAGAAGTGAAAGATGTTAAGTGAGATAAGCACAGAGGAATTAAGGAGGGAGTTAAAGAGGAGGGAGTTGGATAAGGGGG
>Ga0214919_10010272_pt1 | contig 11905 bp, 12 predicted proteins | sample LL1503_MetaG_FD_177994 | JGI IMG/M metagenome (GOLD analysis project Ga0214919, IMG submission 177994) | Freshwater microbial communities from Lake Lanier, Atlanta, Georgia, United States - LL-1503 | ecosystem: Environmental > Aquatic > Freshwater > Lake | place: USA: Georgia | collected...
CATGTCATTTCCTTCCGAAAAACCTACGTGGATAAGCGTTAGCACTCTACCGCCGAGACTGCTAACTCAAACGGGGAGGCCGCCCACAGGTGGCTCGTGTATCTAGCGAATCTTGTTGAGCACCACGTCCGTACGGGTTTCGGTGGCTCCTTCACGCTGTAACCAGCGTAGGAATGCGTCCAGGCCAGCTGTGCCATCGCAAGCCACAGCCAGAGTTACGTCGGATTCGCCAGTCACATGGGCTGCCCACAACACGTCATCGCGCTTCATCAAGGCGTCATCAAACCCTTGGGTATGAGCCATTCGGGCGTCAATAACGGCTTCGAGGGTGCGGCCCAGGGCTGCTTGATTGATATCAACCCTAAAACCCTTGATCACTCCGGCTTTGGTGAGTCGGCGCACCCTTTCGGCCACGGCATTGGGGGAGAGATGCACCCTGTCGCCGAGCATCTGCCATGAGATTCTGCCGTCAGTTTGAAGAACACCGAGGATTTCTCTGTCAATCTTATCTATCACCGTGATTTCCGTTGCCATATGCCCCATTATGGCACGAGATCAACGGTTTCGGTTGCTATTTACGCGCGATACTGAACCCATGCACAACGAAGCAACGTGGACATGGGTGCTGCTCGGATTCGAGTTTGTCGGCATCACCGGCATGTGGCTCGTTGGCGCCCGCAAATGGTGGGGCTGGGGCATGGTCCTCACTGGCTCGGCTCCGTGGTTGGCCTATGCAATCGTCTTTAACAAACCGGGTTTCATCGTGATGAGCGTCATCTGGATTACAACCCACAGTCGCAACATGATTGTGTGGCGCAAACACGCATCGGTTTCAACAATCGCCGATCGCGCACCCGAACTTATTGCAGCCTAAGCAGCGCTGCTGATTACTTCAGCGAAATAGTTCAGCCGCCGGCGACGGCAGGAATAATTGAGACTGTAGAACCAGCAGGAACTTGTGTGTTCAAGCCGTCCATATAGCGAACGTCGTCGTCTGCCACAAACACATTGACAAACTTGTGCAGGTTGCCGGTTGCATCAAACAAGCGTTCTGAAAAACCTGGGTGAGCGTCGTTCAATCCTTTGAGCACATCGGCGAGTGTTGCGCCTTCTACTTGCACGGTTGATACTCCGCCTGAAAGCGGACGCAGGGTGGTGGGGATTCGCACAGTAACGGTCATGTCTCAAACGCTATCTGTCACTGACCAGTTTTTGATCAGACCAAGCGCCACGAAACATATGCGGCGAGGGCCACTAATTCTTCACGGGCCACATCGGTTATTGGGGCTTGTTGAATTGCCGCAATGGCTTCATCGGTTTTATTCGAAATCTCGGCCTCAAGCTGATCCAGCGCACCAGTCTCACGGATCACACGTTGAACATCTGTGACTTGGGAATCGGTCAGCCGTGTATGTCCAACAAGTTGCAGCACCTCCAATTGAGAAGCGTTGGCGTGTTCGGTAGCAATAGCTATGAGTGGCGTTGGTTTACCTTCGCGTAAATCATCGCCAACTGGCTTGCCTGTAATCGCAGTGTCGCCAAATGCACCAAGTACATCGTCGCGCATCTGAAACGCATCGCCGAGGGGGAGCCCATACGCCGAAAATGCCGTCATCAGTTCAGTTGCTCGATCGGGGTTTGCAAGCACTGCGCCCAGATGTAGCGGTCGCTCAATCGTGTATTTCGCACTCTTATATCTGCACACGCGTTCTGCTTTTGCACGGCTTCGTTCGCTTGTGGCCGACCCAAGCATGTCAAGGTATTGACCGACATTGAGCTCGATTCGCATTTCATTCCACACCTGCCATGCGGCATGCGGTTCGCCTTGCAGCAACTGATCGGCATACACATGCACCAAGTCGCCAACCAAAATGGCAACGCCTTCACCGAAGCGTCGCGATTCGCCCGCCCATTCGCTGGCTTCGTGTTGCTGCGTAAATTTGGTATGAGTTGTTGGTTCACCACGACGAGTCGCAGACCCGTCCATTACATCGTCATGAAACAACGCACACGCGTGTAGCAACTCAAGCGCTGCACCAGCATCAACAACGCGTTGATCCGTTACATCGCCACCAGCACCAACAAAACCCCATGTACAAAATGCTGGACGAAGTCGCTTGCCTCCGGTGAGTACAAGTCGGCTGATCTCGGCAAGTGGGGGACCAAGGTCTTCATCAATCTCTGTCCAACGCGCGTGCTCAAATTCAAGCAATGTGCGCAGCCGCGCGTCGACTCGCGCAGCAATGTGCGCAAGTGACTGTGGGGCCTTTGGTGCAATCATTGCAATAACTCTCTACTTAGTCAGCTTCAAGCTGCGAGACAACTTCTTCAATGCGCAGTTTTGCTTTGCCGATTCGTTCACGACACAACTCAATCAATTGCGATGCGCGTTGCACATGTTCGGCAAGCTCATCCACGTCTACGTCATCACTCTCGAGTTCGGCCAAGATCGATTCAAGTTCTTCAATCGCTTCTGCGTAGCCGGTGTTTGCGTCAAGCGTGCTTTCTTTTGCTGCACTAGCTGCAGACTTTTTTGTTGATGCCACTATTTACCTTCTTTCTCAATCGATTCGATAGCGCTCACTGCAGACCCATCAGCAAATGATGTGACGAGCTGTTGCCCAACTTTCAATGCCTTAACACTGCGCACCACTTCACCCTTGTCATTGCGGGTAATTGACCACCCACGGGCCATGGTATTGACTGGGTCAAGTAGTCGCACTCTGTCGGCAATCGCCTTCACTGTCATGGTTGCAATGCCAAGAACTTCCGAAGGTCGGCGGCGCACTCGGTCTGCCTTTACGTCCAGGTTGCTTAACGAACGGGTGAGTGCTGTGGTCACCAAATTCTTCACACCGATGGCGGTCTCACTCAGGTTGTGCTCTGCTGCTTGCAACAATTCGCTTGCATTGCTGGCGATATCGGCCCAAGCCTGTTCGGTCGCTTGCACAAATTCTTGGACCACTTGGACAACACCTGCAGCGCAAGCAGTTGGTGTTTTAAAAGCCTGATACGCAACTTCATCAGCAATGCTGAAGTCAACTTCGTGACCGATACCCGTAAACACAGGTTTCGCGCACTTGCCGATTGCTGCCGAGATCTCTTCAGAGTCAAACGCCAATAAATCAACTTTTGATCCACCACCGCGCACCAACATCACAATGTCAATGTCATCGCGACGTCCCATGCGCGTAATGGCATCCACAATTGTCGGTATCGCAGCATCGCCCTGCACACGCACATCATGCACAAGAATTTCAAATCCGATTCCCGAGTTTTCGAGCTCGTGCAATGTGTCTGCATGTGCTGCGCTGCCAACACTGGTGATGAGTGCAATGCGCAGTGGCACAACAGGTAATGCAACTCGACGGTTGGCGTCATAGAGGTCATTCTTCTTGAGGCGTTGCACGATCTCGTCGCGCTGGCCGGCCAAATCGCCGAGCGTAAAGCGCGGGTCGATATTGGATGCCTTAAAACTAAAGGAGCCTCGCTCGGGGTAGAGATCGCCAACACCAAACAAGCGCACCTTGATGCCATCGGCAAGTGTCAAGCGATGCTGATCGAGCAACGGCTTCATTTTCTTTAAACTGAATTCCCATACCGCCACATTGAGCGAGGCTTTCTTGTCACCACTGCGCTCGACGATATTGAAATAGGTGTGTTTGCCACGCCCATTAAAACCTTCAATCTCTCCCTGCACCCACACGCCTGCACCAAAGGCGTTCTTCAGTACGCCATTGACAACGTCAATAAATTGGCTGACGGAAAGCGTTGGATCTTCTTCAGGCAGCAAAGTTGCCTCCAGCCCTCACCTGGGATGCATAAAAGCCATTAAGCGCCATCAACTCGTCATGCGTGCCCTGCTCGGTTACGCGACCTTGGTCGAGCACCACGATGCGATCGGCATCACGAATAGTCGAGAGTCTGTGTGCGATCACAATTGAAGTGCGGTTATGCATCGCGGCCTCAAGTGCTTGCTGCACCAACACTTCGCTTTCGTTGTCAAGATGGCTCGTTGCTTCATCCAGGATCATCACGGCAGGGTCTTTGAGCAATAAGCGGGCAATTGCCAAGCGTTGCTTTTCGCCACCCGATAGGCGATAGCCGCGCTCACCAACCACGGTGTCGTAAGCATCGGGGAGCGACGCGATCACATCATGGATTTGTGCCTGCTTACAGGCGTTGACCATTTCATCGCTCGTTGCATTTGGTCGGGCATACAACAGGTTCGATTTGATGGTCTCATGAAACATGTGTGGGTCTTGAGACACCACACCAATGGCCGCGCGCAACGAAACACCCGTGAGGTCACGAACATCATTTCCATCTAGGCGCACAACGCCGCCTGTCACGTCGTACATGCGAGCAATCAACATGGCGAGCGTGGTTTTGCCGGCACCACTTGTGCCCACGATGGCCACTGTCGAGCCAGCGTCAATACGCAACGATACGTCTACTAATACGTCGGTATCGGGGTCTGAACCTTGCATCACACCAGCCAGCTCGAGTGATGCAATCGACACGCTTGCGCCAGGTGGATACCGAAACGCCACGTGATCAAACTCGATGTTGCCAATCGGTTTAACAATGTCGATCGCGCGAGGGCGATCAGTAATTGCCACTGGCGCATCGAGCACTTCAAATACACGTTCAAAACTCACGAGTGCCGTCATCACTTCAAGTCGAGCGTTGGTAAGGCCAGTAAGCGGCTGATAAATGCGCTGCACAAATGCAGCCATTGCAACGAGCGTGCCAATGGTGATTCCACCAGAGATCACCATAAAAGCGCCAATGCCATAAATAGCAACTGCGCCAAGTGCACCAACCAAACCAAGCGCTACAAAAAATATACGGCCATACATGGCGCCAGTGATACCGATGTCGCGCACACGCGATGCTCGACCACTAAAAGCATCGACTTCTTCGCGGTGTCGACCAAACAGTTTGACGAGCATTGCACCAGAAACATTGAACCGCTCAGTCATCTGCGTATTCATTGACGCGTTGAGTCCCATTTGTTCGCGCGAAATGTCTTGCAGTCGCACACCTACACGACGGGCGGGGATTATGAACACGGGCAGCACCACAAGCGAGAGCACAGTGAGACGCCACTCGAGCGCGAGCATTGCACCAAGCGTTGTTACCAACACCACCACGTTTGATACAACACTGCCAAGTGTGCCGGTCACAGCTGTTTGTGCGCCAACCACATCATTGTTGAGTCGGCTAATGAGCGCACCGGTTTGTGTGCGCGTAAAAAAAGCGATTGGCATATTTTGCACTTTGTCAAACAATGCAACGCGCAAATCGTAAATCAGACCTTCGCCTATGCGCGACGAATACCACCGCTGCACGATCGACAAAATTGCATCGCCCATTGCAACGACAACCAAAATAATTGTGAGAACGACAATGCGTCGTTTGTCACCGGCAGGAATTGCGGTGTCAACGATGGTGCGAAACAACAGTGGGGGAACGAGCGCAATAGCTGCCGAGATAAGGATAGAAATCAGAAATCCAACGATTGAGCTTGAATATGGTCGAGCAAACACCACAACTCGGCGCATGGATGAACGGTTTACTTTCGTGCCCTCAATCGCAGTTTTATCACCAGGTATGAGGTGGTGTGGGCCCATTCGCATGATGTCAGGCTAAGGCGACTCTGTTCCTTTCGCCGTGTGGTACTCGCCTCGTCTTCTAGGCTGAAGCAATGCATTTTTGCCCTCATCTTGTTCACAAATTCACTCGTGGTGGGGTGATTTCCGCACTGCTTATTCTTGCCAGCTGCGGCTCAAGTAGCACGCCAAACTCGGTCTCAGATAACTCAGCGCCAACTACAAGTGCGGCTCCGTTTGTGCCAGCAAGTTTCATCTGGAAAGCCTGCGACAATTCTGCATCAACTACATCAGTCCAGTGCAGCACGCTTAAAGTCCCATATGACTACAACGATCCAAGCGCTGGCACATTTTCGCTCTACGTCAAGTTGCGCCCTGCCACAAACCCTTCGCTTCGCATTGGTTCAATGATGGTCAACCCGGGTGGCCCCGGTTTCGGAGGCAGTTCACTCGCAGATGACTCGTCGTATTACTTCAGCACCGACCTCACCGATCATTTCGACATCATTGCGTGGGACCCACGTGGAACGGGTAAGAGCACTCCATCTGTTGATTGTGTCGACGACTACGACCAATACTTTGGCCTCGACTCTCCACCCGATACCTCACAAGAAAAACAGGCGCTCATCGATGCTTCACAAGCGTTCAATGACGAATGCGTGGCCAACTCGGGCGAGATTCTCCCCTATATATCGACGCAAGCAAGCGCAACCGATATGAATAGCATTCGCCAAGCATTGGGCGAAGACAAGATTTCATATTTCGGCTTTTCATATGGGTCAGAACTTGGCGCAACTTGGGCCACCATGTTTCCGCAAACCGTGCGTGCAGCCGTGTTGGATGGAGCAATTGACCCACAAGCAACTTCTGCCGAAGAAGGAATGGCACAAGCCAAGGGCTTTGAAGGCCAACTTGCCACGTTTCTCGCTGCGTGCAGCAAAAACAAGGCATGTGAGTTTTATAACAGTGGCAAATCAGAGGCCGCATTCGACTCACTGCTTCTTGAGCTTGACGCCAAACCACTTGTGGTGAGCGACGACCGCACGCCAGTTACGCAAGGTGTTGCATTCACCGCAGTTGCTCAAGCAATGTATTCCGATTACTACTGGACCCAACTCGAAAAAGCATTAGCAGACGCACAAAAAGGTGATGGTTCAGGACTACTGAAGTTGTACGACGATTACTATCAGCGCAAAGACGACGGTAGCTATGGCAACGAGCTCGAAGCATTTCTTGCAATCTCGTGTTTAGATGATCCAGGCGCAACAAGCATCGAACAAGTTGATGCAGCCGTGCCAGCATTTATCGCTGCTGCTCCCCGACTTGGCGCCAACTTTGGATACGGATACTCCTGCGCACTCTGGCCAGTAAAACCAGCAACGAAAGTTGACGCAAATGGTAAGGGTGCTGGTCCAATTATTGTTATTGGCACAACAGGAGATCCGGCAACACCGCTTGCATCAACGCGCAAAATGGCTGCGGCACTCGAACAAGGTGTCTTGTTGATTGTCGAGGCAAATCAACACACTGGATATGGTGCGAATGAATGCATCAACACTGCCGTTGATTCATACCTCATAGACCTGACCGTGCCTGTGAGTGAAACTACCTGCAAGAGCTAAATCGGATACGACTACGCAAGGCTCACTAAGTCGAGCCACTCGTTACTGAAATAGTCCACTTGTCCATCGGGCATTAACAAAACTTTCGTTGGGGCAAGTTGCTCAACAAATTCGGTGTCGTGACTGACCAAAATGATCGCGCCCTTCCATGCCGACAAAGCATCAGCAACTGCTTGACGACTAGGCGGATCAAGGTTGTTCGTTGGTTCGTCAAGAAACAGCAAGTTGTTGCGTCCCACCATCAACATGGCTAGTGCAAGTTTGGTTTTTTCTCCACCCGACAATGTGGCCGACTCTTGGAACACTTTTGTGCCCGACAAACCAAACATTCCAAGCATCCCGCGCAAATCTGTTTCGGTAAGGCCAAGGCGCACAGGTGCATGTCTGCGCATGTGATCGATCAGTGATGCTTCGGGGTCGAGATTGTCGTGTTCTTGGGCAAAGTATCCAGTTGTTACTTGATATCCAAACTCAACTTCGCCGCCATCAGACTTGCTTTCGCCTGCAAGCATTCGCAACAGAGTTGTTTTGCCCGCGCCATTGAGACCAAGCACCAACAATCGCTCGCCACGACCCAAGTCAAAACTGACATCGTGAAAAATGTCTGGCCCACCGAATGTCTTTCGCAATCCAGTTGCCGTGATCACTGTCTGTCCAGCAGTTGGTGGTTCAGGAAAACGCACCTTCAGTTTCTTATCTTTTGTGGGGCCTTCAACTTTGGTGTCTTCAATACGAGCAATGCGCTTTTCGATGCTGTGGGCCATTGCGGCCTTCGAGGCCTTTGCACCAAAACGGTCAACTACGCCTTGCAAGCGCGCCATCTCTTTTTCTTGCATCGATGCTTTCTTGGCGCGTCGTGCTTCGTCGGCAGCACGCGATGACAAATATTGGGTGTACGTGCCACGGTATTCAACAATTGAGCCAACAGATTCCTCTTGCGGTCTGTCGAGATGCAACACACGCGTGATCGCTTCGTCCAACAACTCCAAGTCGTGACTAATCACCAACAGTGCCCCGCGATACTCCCGCAAAAAACCCAACAGCCAAGTTTTAGCATCGATATCCAAGTGGTTGGTTGGCTCATCAAGCAACAACGTGTCACTGCCAGCAAACAAAATTCGTGCAAGCTCAACTCGACGGCGCTCGCCACCCGACAAAACACCAATAGACGCGTTCAGTCGGTCGGGCTTTAACCCCAGACCAGCAGCAATTGAGCGCGCCTCGCTCTCGGCTGCATAACCACCCTTCGATGAAAAATCATCTTCTGCTTTCGAAAACTTTGCAATGTTCTGTGGCGTCGGTGACTCTTCCATTGTCAAACGCAATTTTTCGATGCGCACTAAGTCTTCGTCAATGTTGCGACCAGACAAAACATGTGAAATAGCGGTGTGCGATTCGCGTGCGCCAGGAATCTTTGGGTCTTGCGGCAAATATCCAAAGCCACCTTTGCGTAACACCTTGCCTGCATGCGGCTCTACTGCACCACCGAGCACTTTAAAAAGTGTTGTTTTTCCGGCGCCGTTGCGGCCGACCAATCCTGCTTTGTCTCGCGGCATCACGGTGAAGGATGCTTCCTCCACGACCATGCGTCCGCCAATTTCGACAGAGAGACCTTGGACTTGTAGCACCCACTAAGAGTGTCACCACAAAACTCTGGCGACAACCCCATCTATGATATTTGCCTTTCTATAGAGTGGTTCTGTGCCACAAATTGATCTCAAGAAGGTGCAAGCAACTGAACCATTTATCGCAGTTGCCCTTGCTCTCATAATCCTGATTATTAGCAATCGATCTGGTGTCGGTTGGAGTTGGGATTCCACTGACTATGTCGCAGCAGGACGCAGCCTTTCCCATGGTTTGGGCTCATTAGATGTGATCGGCGACCCAATGGTTGTTCGACCGCCAGGGTATCCAGCACTCATCTCCATCGGAGAGTTCCTCAACGTCAAGACAAATACCACATTGCTGATCATCAATCTTTTGTCAGCAGGGTTTGTGGTGTTTTTTACATACAAACTTTTGCACCGCGCCACTTCGCATGCCACAACCATTCTGGGTACGTTGTTCATCGTACTCAGCCCATCACTTTTATGGCAGTTCACAATGGCTTGGAGCGAACCACCATTTCTTGCCATCGAAATGGGGTGTCTATTTGTCGCTCTAGCCCTAAAAACCCCTTGGAAGTATCCAATTCTTTTACTGCTCTACGTTGGACTTTTCTTTGTTCGTTTTGTAGGTCCCATATTTGCTATCCCTATTGCTCTCATCACAGTTTTTGTTGATCGTCCCAATGTTGGCTGGATTAAGGCAGTGATCTACAACGGCCTCACACTTCTCGTCTCGTTTTATCCGACATGGCGGTGGTTACAACGCAACAAGGACATCAGTGGGACGCTTACGGGAACACGCACGGGAGGAGGAGGCACCCTCATGCAAGCATTTATGAATGGATTGGCAACATTGGGTACATTTATTTCAGCGCAACCATTTGACTCGGTTATTTATGACAAATGGAATACGTACCCCAGTGCTGCACAGTTTGGGTTGCTGCTTCTCGCACTCACTTTTATCATTACCTCGGGAGTCGTTCTAAAACGCTTAGTACGACGCGAACACGCAATGCCGAGACCAGCAGTACTTGTATTGTTAATGATGCTTGGGGTAGTTGTCGCCTATTTATTTTTCTCTTCCTATCGTTTTGTGTACTTAGAGTACGGACGGCTTGACACCAGAATGATGGTTCCAATTCTGGTTCCACTTGTCATCGCCTTTGCCATCATGGTTGATTCAATGGTTTATAGAATTCGTTCCGCGCAGATCATTGCTATCGCAACTTCGGTTCTCTTGATTATTCCTCAGTTTGTGGTGACAGGTCGTGATGCTCTTTCTTTCGGTCGCACGAGTCGACACATGACAATGACTTCATTTACAAATCATCCACTACACCAATATGCGCGTTCGCTTCCTGACCTCACCGGGCTGTTCAGCAACGCACCACAGCAACTTTCGGGAGCTGTCGACGCATGGCCAATTTATCACCAGTTCCGGCTTGAATCAGTTCGCCCAGTTCCATGCAATCACCGTTATGTCATCTGGTACAAAGATTTTCCCTGGCAAGACAACATCCCAGACATTGCACCAATACTTTATGACGATGCACTGGGAACAATTTACGATTTAGGGCCGTGCTCTGTTGACATAAATATTGTGTGGCCATGACACTGAATCCCAAAATTACATTGCTTGTTGTTGCCTACAACGCTGAGTCCACACTCCAACAAGTCCTTAACCGAATCCCGGCTGCGTTGATCCCACAGATTTCATGTGTTTTGGTGTGCGATGATGCGAGCACAGATGCGACCCATGATGTCGTAATCAAGTACCAACAATCGTCCAAACTCCCCATCACCATAATTAAGCACCCGCTCAATCTTGGATATGGCGGTAATCAAAAATATGGTTACACCTGGGCCATAGAAAACAACATGGATTTTGTTGTCATGCTTCATGGTGACGGGCAATATGCCCCCGAGGAATTGCCAAATATCTTGCAGCCACTTGTGAACGATGTTGCTGATGTCGTACTTGGATCACGCATGATTGCCCCCGTTGGTGCACTGAGGGGGGGAATGCCGCTTTACAAATTCGTAGGTAACATCGTGCTTACTCGACTTCAGAACCTATTGGTTGGAGCACAACTCAGTGAATGGCATACGGGTTATCGTGCTTATCGAGTTTCCTCATTAACAAAGATTGATTTTGTTAGCAACTCAAATGCGTTTGACTTTGACACGCAAATTATTCTTCAGATGATCGGATCTCATCAACGCATTGCAGAAATCTCAATCCCCACCTTCTATGGTCAAGAGATCTCGCATGTAAATAGCATTAAGTACGGACTGCAGATACTCGGCCATACATTGCGCTTTAGGTTTTCTCAACATCATAGAAATACAAAAATCAAAAATTGATTGGCGGAAGGGGTGGGATTTGAACCCACGGTGGGCCTAAACCCACGACGGTGTTCGAGACCGTTCCATTCGTCCGCTCTGGCACCCTTCCGTTTTGGAAGGCTATCGGCGTTAGTCGGAGGTGCGCTTTTGAACGAAAAACTCCTTCAACAACACCGTTGCCTCATGCTCACATACACCATGCTTCACAATCGGGTTGTGGTTGAGTCGTGGATCACTACACACGTTGTACAAACTTGACGTTGCCCCACCTTTAAGGTCGGCAGTTGCATATACCAATGTCTCAATACGCGAATTGATCAGTGCACCCGCACACATCACGCATGGCTCCAATGTCACAACAAGCGTGCAATCGTTCAGTCGCCAGCGACCAAGAGCATTGGCTGCATCGCGCAACGCAAGAATCTCTGCGTGTGCAGTGGGGTCACCCGTTGCTTCGCGTTCGTTGTGTCGAGCCGCAATGATCTGGCCGTCGTGCACAACAACAGCACCAACCGGCACATCGCCAGAGTTGCTGGCTAATTGTGCTTGTTGCAAAGCAACTTGCATGGCTTGTTCGTCACTGATGCTCATGGCGGAGGAGGTGGGATTCGAACCCACGGAGACTTGCGCCTCACACGCTTTCCAAGCGTGCCGATTCGGCCGCTCTCGCACCCCTCCTTGTATTACGAGTGAAGGTTATCGCCGATAAATCAAG
>Ga0214919_10010273_pt1 | contig 11904 bp, 12 predicted proteins | sample LL1503_MetaG_FD_177994 | JGI IMG/M metagenome (GOLD analysis project Ga0214919, IMG submission 177994) | Freshwater microbial communities from Lake Lanier, Atlanta, Georgia, United States - LL-1503 | ecosystem: Environmental > Aquatic > Freshwater > Lake | place: USA: Georgia | collected...
AAAAATTTCTTTACGTTGTCCCAATCCTTATAAGATTCATCATATAAGTAATAGACATTTTTTATTGTTGAATTAGCTATTAGTTTAGCGCAAGAAAAACATGGAGGACCATTTATGTATATTTTTTCTGGTCTACTAGAATAGTCAGAATGAAGTAATGCATTAGCTTCGGCATGTACTGCTATGCAGTTATCATAGTTAGATCCACTAGGTGACTTTTCTGCTAGTCTAGGGCAACCGCCATCTTCACAATGTTTCTTACCTCTAGGTCCACCATTATAGCCTACTCCAACTATATGACCCTGCGCATCAACTAACACTGCTGAATATTTTCTTTTTCCACAAGTAGAAAAAATATTAGCTACGGCAGTACACATCTGCATGTACTGAATGTCTTTTCTTGTAACTGTCATAGAACTAATATAGCCGCAATTGCTGAAGCGAGTATGGATATTATAATTGTTATTTTCCTATTCTTTGTACTAGTTGCAGATTGAGATATGGACTGCATCGTAAATGCCCAATTAATGAATATTACAAATAGAATTATTCTAACTGCATCTATTATCATGATACACCAGTTAATAGTGGTATTGATACAGGAAATTTATCAATAATTAAATCTTTAACAGCGCGAGCATAGTCTTGAATTTCTCTTTGGGCGTCTTCTTCAAGGCGTTGATTTAGGAATAGGGCTACTGATTGCAGGCTGCATGACCATCTATAAATGACATACATTCCATATGCTGGAAGGAATAGTCTTGCTTGTTCAGCTGCTACACCATTTTGCATTGCCATATTATAAAGAGCTTCTCCCTGTTGAATATAGTCTTCTAATTGTTGAGTCAAAAGCGTTCCAGTCCAAGGGTCAAGGGGTCCTCCGGATCCCTGTTTTTTATTGTCTGGTGCCAGTCTCCATTCTTCTTGTGATGGAATATAAAATTCAGGTTCAGAAGTTACATATCTTCTACTAGATTCATTCCATGAATCCATAGTATGATCAGATCCAATAACATACTTCCAATGCTGACGAGCAACCATTAACGGTGCCTTAATTTCAAAAGTCATAAACGCATGTCTGAAAGGTGACATATGATTTTCTCTTGCTAAATAATCAATTAATCGTGCATCTCCTGCAGATAAAGTAGTTGATTCTTTAGCGAAAGAAGCTCGTGCGGCATTGGCTACACTAAGATCTGAACCCATTACGTCTACTAATCTTACGTAACCTTTATCTAAAACTTTTTTAATGGAGGGTTCATTAACTGAATTATATTCCATTTTCATCTCCTTCATCATCTATGTCAAAATCAGAGTAATATTCTACCATACATTCATTAAAATCTTCAGATATTTTATAGAGCGAAGACAATAAACTACTGTAAACGTTATGCCCAGTAGTTATTAATTGTTCTTCTCCATCAACTGCATTTATTAGAACTTCAGATATATGGCTCATTGCATCTGATAAAGATTGCTGGATTAAAAGAAGTTCCTTTAATCCAAGTTTTACATCTTTTTCAAAATGATCTGACATATCTTTTAATTCATCTGAACTAACAATTTCAGTAAATATTTTTTCAAAATCTTCATTATCAAAGTTTTCTTTTTCAGGCATGGTATTTGTCACTTAATTGGACAGGCTCCACCTTCACACTCAAGACTATCTAATAAATCTATATTGCTAGAATCGGCAAAATTAATTCCATCTTTAATTTTGGACTTTAGTTTATTATATGTGTCCAATGTAATTTCTTCATACGGAGCCATAATAAAACCATGATCACTATGAAGAAGGAATGAAACTGACTTCACTTTATTCTTATAGTTTTTCTTCATCCATTCTTGGATTTCAGGAAGTTCTTCTTTACGATAATATACCGTAACACTTACATTATTATCTGCCCAACTTGTTTGAGCGCGGACTACCCATTCGAGTTGCTGTATGGCTGTCATTTCTTTTGCCAACGTCGCATGTTCGGGTGTTTCGCATGGGAATTCTACTACGCAAATTGTATGATTTTCCTTGCCATCTAATCCAATGTCATATTGAACTTTATGACCTTTTTCTCTACAATAATTAACCAACGGATCGTTGCTGCCCATGCGTACGCGGCGAATATAATATTGCGCATACGCTGGATGAATACCAGGAGTAACTCCAGCTAAAAGGCTCAATGTGCCACTAGGCTTAACTGTTGTTAACTTAATTGATTTATTAATTTTGATTTCATTTGACCACTTTTCGTCAACAGCTTTAAGATTCTTATAAGCGTCGTCAACCCAAGACAATTGTTCTTCCGTGGCTTGGAGCCAGCCAGTAATACCTTGACCTAATCTTCTATTTCGCTCAATTACATCTCGGCTCTTTTTGTATGGATAAGCCAATGTTGTAATGGCTTTTTGCGTCTTATAAAGAAGTGCACTAACATCAAATAATTCTTCCTTAGAAGAAATATTGGGTAAGAAAATTTCAGCCAGATTACAAGGCTCACCGTCTTCTAAGCCAATTTCCCCACATGGATTAGTTCCAATAACTTTATTGTCATTAACTTTTTCGCCAAGTCGACCATTCTTACGAATTAAATTACGGTTAATCAAACCATACGGCTCACCAGATCCATCATAACCCTTCCAGAATTCATCAATTATTTCATCATATGAATCTGCGTAAATTGAGTTATTAGAGTTTGCACGCCAAGCTGGAATATCTCCCTTACCCCAATTCTTAGCCTTTAAGAAGAGGAAGTCATCAGGATCTCCAATGGCGATTTGAGCAGAACGGCGGGCAGAACCAGCTACCACTATTTTGCCTATTATGTTAGCGATATCTAGGGCGTCGATGGAACGAATTTTCTTTCCAACTCTAGCATTAAGAATCTCACATATATTTTGAATTCCCTCAATAAGAACTTCAGGGCCTGAGGCTGTTCCCCCAAATGTCTTGAGAGTAGCGCCATATCCACGAACTAGAATGGTACTATAAGTAAAGGATTCTCCAGTTTCAAAATAACTCTTGAGAACCTTACCAAGCAAAGCTGACCAACCGTTGCGTGAATCACCTACAATAAAGTCAGCGTCGTTAGTCTTTTCATGGCGAACATAGCCAACATTTTGTACCTTGGGGAAATCGTGAACACTAGCTCTTTCGACTGTAAAACCGACTCCACCGCCAACCATTAAATGGTCCATTAAAAACTGAAAATCTTCAACTTTTGAGATTGTTGTCATCCAACAATTAACCAAAGAAACGCCACTCATTTTTTCTACTAGGGGTGTGCCTAACTGCCACAAGCACCGTCCGGCAAAAATACCTTTAAGATTAAAAATATAATCGAATAATCTTTCAGCTTCTTCTTTCGTATAATTCGCCCCAATTGCTTGGGCTCCATTGATGCAGCGTTCGATTGTCTCATGCCAGTATTCTTTACGACCTAGAGATTCAATGTCTCTTGAATAAGTTCTACGATAGACTATTTCCCCTAAACCATTAAAGCCCCAAGGTGCTTTTTTATCTGCGTATGAATTAACGAATTCTTTTGAAAGAATAATATTTTCCATTTGTTATGCTCCTATTTTATTTTCTATTTTTCTTATGTATTTAGGGTTTATTTTAGCTATCTCTGTTGACTTTATTTTGCATATCTGGTCTAACGTATACACCTTATGTATTTGTTTTTCAAAAAAGTATCCGCTTCGCCAGTTGAATACTTTATTGACAAATACCTTATGATTCACAAACATATTACATATTACAGCACCGCCATATGCTTTAACAATATTCTTGAATTTATTTTCAATATCCTCACGATTATTATCATTTATGCACTCGTGGCTTACAGCTGACTCGTATAGCCAGTTGTAAGCTTGTCTAGTCATTGGTGCTATGTCAATTGGCTCTACAATACCAAGTGTTATTATTTTATTCCTATTTTTAGATATCTCAAGATCTTCTTTTAGAACATCTATAAATACTTTAAACCAATCGTCTCTATAAAATTGTTTCCATGCAGTGCACCAGAATAGCAAGTTACTTGGTGGATCTGGTATGGGCGTATTTTCTACTAGAGGAAGTATAGTAGCGCAGGCTACTGCTCGTTTAATGTGATCTTTTGCTTCAGTTTCGTTACTAAATTTGTTCATTGAATTTTTCCATAGGGCAGCAATGTGTTCCGACCAACTTATATCTGCTATGTACAGTTTTAAATACTTTTCTGCGACAGAGAGTGGAAGGCTATTGGTATTAATAGCTTCTTCTATTTCTTTCATTGACATTTAGAATCCTTCATAAGATTGGATAAACAGGTTAAAAGGTATAAAAAGCTGACATTAATAAGACAACCCCGCCATTAAGGCGGGGCTGCTTATAGTTCTTGCTTCCTGCATGCACACTATTATAGCATGGGCAGCTGGAGACTTGTATGAGATTAACAATTATTTGATCGTTGCTGCACTTTCAGGATCGCCAACTTTTGTTGCGACGAGACCTTTAACGACACTTATTGCTGCTGCAACAGCTGCTGTAGCTGCTGACTTAATTTCGCCAACACCACCAACTGTATAGACCGCAATAAAAGCTTGTGCTGCTGTCCAAATAGCTCTTTCTAAAATATCTTTTTGTAATTTATTCATAGTACCTACTTTCGGAAAAATTCTTTCTAATTAGCTTCTCTATAAGAAGATGAAAAGTTAAACCTAACCACACTCCTGTGAATATACTTCCTGTTATTTTATTCTCTGTATGTCTCCAAAAAGCTCTAGTTAACGTTTCGATCTTTTTAGACTTTATAGCATATATGTCATACGCTATAATACCAAGGGCTAAACCACCCCAAGCTATAGTCCCACTTTTTCTATCATCTTTCTCCAAGATGAGTGGGGTACCAAACATTTTAGAGAGCTTTAGCGGAGGCAACCCCGTTAAATTCCTTAATTTTTTTGCGACCATAATCTCCAGTAGTATTTGCTTGACCAAAGGTTGTTGGGAATACTTTAACGCTTGCTACTCCATGGAATTCTGTGGGCTGGAAGAATCCAAAAGATGAAGGTGCTCCCCCTGCTTCTGTTCTTTGAGCATGGCCGGTATTGCTGAATATATTTGCGGACGCAACACCATCAAAGATATAATTACTATAGAATGAGTAAGTTGTGACTCTATATGGATCGTGTCCGAAACCTGAAGGGAATGCAGATGCGCCAGCTAAGCCCTTGAATTCCAAAGGCTTAAATCTCGCACCAGCGTATCCAGCACCGTTTTGGAATAAACCAGATAGTGGATGCACATACAAGGTGGTACCATTGAATACTTGTGACAAGAATCTATTGCCAGGACGATTACCTGTACCAGGGATATTGTGATTGTCAGGAGCGCCATCTAGAACATGGCTTGTGCTATATAACGGATAAAAAGAATAAGTGCCAGTGCCCTTAGCTTTTCCTGTCATTGATGTATATGGATTGACCATTCCAGCAGTGGTTCTACCCTTTAAAACTGGTCTAGGTCCTACGTAAAAAGTGGCCATTTATTTTCTCCTTATGAAAACTACGTGACTTTATAGTACAGAAAAATTTGCTTTTTTAAACATTACACATAATTAATAATTAAATCAGTTAACATTGGGGCAGTTTTATCATCTAACATATTCAATGTAACTTCAATCCATACTGAATTTGAAGCTCCCGGATTACTTAAGGTATAGGTGCCAGAATCATTATAAATAACTCTATAGCTAAAAGCGCTATTTATGAGGCTTGAGGGAACATTATATATTTTAGGAGTGACGTTAGTCACATCTGTTATTACATCACCATCCGGGGCTGTAAATTTAATTATTGTTCTACCACTAGATAGGAACTTTTCATATCTAATATCTAAATCAGATAATCCATAAGTATATATAAATTTTCCAAGTTCGGTAAAATAATTTCTTTGAACAAACTTAATTCTTATTGCGGTCATATCAGTATCAGGAAATACAAATGCCACTGGTGGACAGTTTCGTATGGTGTCTGAGCCAGACGTAGACCAACCTCCCGGTGGAACCTTTCCGATTGCTTCTGATACTCCATCATAATATGATTTTTTATTTAAAGAAGTCCAACCATCAGAATCAGCTAAAGCCGGATTCTGCTTAGAGGTATATTCAATACTAAATAAATCAACACCAAATGCTGGGTATGGATTAAGTTTAATGGTATTAGTTTTCAATGATCCAGCAGCCTCTGCAGGTATTTTGACATAGAGCATCATTTGCGCTCCGGCCATAGATGATGACTCAACTATTACATTTCTTTTCCAGACTTTATCTGGTGCATCGAGAATAGCATTGTAGATTGGGGTGGTATCAATGACTGCACCATTTCCGTCTACCCCAGCAAAGGCTGTGTCTATTTTAGCCTTAAAGAAATCGGGTACTATTTGGCCCACAGATGGACTAGTAAACTTTAACTTTGAAAATGAACCACTGGATATCTTTGGCAAAGTAATGGTATTGTATATTGGATCAAAACTCAAAAGTTCTGTACCTGCCACAGCAAAAGAAGAACCAACTAGAGTTGAATAATCTATTTGGCTAAAGGAATGTAAGGAGATTGTGTTTGAGGCAGCTTCTAGCGCGCTTACTCTATTGGTAAGATCTTCTACAGCTGACGATAAAAATTTATGATCTTTAATTACTCTCTCAAAAGCTTGAGATAATTTATTGTCAATAATATTAGATTTATTATAAAGATAAACTAAATCTTTGTAATTTTCTTCTATTCTTTCGTTATAATCGGAACTTTGAACAGGACCATTATATTGATAATCTCTTTTTTTAGTATTAAGTATGTCAGCCATATTAATTGCCATTCTCTAATCTTTGTATTTTATTTAATAAACGAGAAAGTTTAGAACTAATTTTATTCATTATATCTATTTCTAAATTTTCTTCCACTGAACCATCTTTATCTATAAAAATATTTACATTGTCTATTGAGTAACTCAATCCATCATTAAGATTGACAGTGTTAGTAACGTCAGTAATATTCCCAATTAAATAAGTTAATTTATTTAAAATACTTATATCGATTAATTCTAGTTCATTTAATATTCTGTTTAAATCTAACTGCAAAAAATTAGTCTCTAAATTTTCAGATTGACTTTCCCTGGTTCCCCTAAATCTTACTCTATTAACTTGAAATAAAGGTTCTCTAATTCTTTTGGTAATTTTTGAATTATTATAAATTGTACTCATTATTCCTCTTATCAACTATCATTATGTTTGAATTTAATTCTAATAGAATCTATTAAAGGTGTTTGAAGTGGGTTTTCATACCTAACCAAATCGGCGCGGTATCTTATGGCAGTAACAGTGTCAGACACATTGGAATAATACCGCAATAAAGATTTTCCAGAAATTTCTCTTGAAGATAGAATTTCTCTTCTGCCATAGAAGTTGTCTATTGTAAATAGATTGGCACTTATATCTATTCTTCTTCGGAATTCCATCGGGTCTAAATACGAGAAATAATCTAAGAACATGGTTCCATATTCAATGAGATTTTTATTAGACATTAAATCAAAATTAATAAGCCCAGAAAAATTCTTATCATAAGTTATGACTATATTATTAATGCCAGTAACAAAGTTCCATTCTATAGTAGAGGAAATTACACCCGCTGGAAGGTCTGCTATAAGGCTACCATTCAAGTATACCGCTAAGTTAAAATCTTCTCTACTCTTTACGACTTTATGGGAAACTTTATATTCTTTAGTCGTCAATAATTTTGTTTCCATTAAACCAACAGTAGAGGAATAAATTGATGGATTTATATTACTAATTTGATTTAGTATAATATTTTTATTTAATTCATTTACATCATTAAGGGAGATTTTTTCTGTCCAAATATTTAAAGATTTATAATACTCTATATCCGTATTTGAACTTCCAGTCAATATATTGTAATGCCTATAACAATTTAAATTGCCTAGAATATATGGATCTATAAATTGATCATTATCGTTCACTACAGTAACACGATATGCTTCCTTATCGGTATATGGAATAATCGCGGGATTTGCTTCATTAATATTATCTGGAGAATTGTTAATTGGTATAAATCCTAATTCTTCATTTGAGACATCTATATATTTTAATTGAGCGTTAGATCCACTAAGATTAACAATTTTTTGTGCTGAATTTTCTAATGATGAACTTAGTTCAATGGGTATCCAATTGAAGTCTGCAATCTGTTCGGCATTTTCATTATCCGCTGCAACATAATACTTAATGTCTGTACCAGAAACTAATTGTTCTTTTGTTTCAATTGAAATTGAATTTATTGTTAATCTATTATTATCTGAAGTTGGGATTGAAATCGGAGCTGAAACTATTGTGGCTTCCTGATCATAATAGTCGGCATTGATTACTAGTTCCCTTATTCCAAATTTATATATATAAGGATTTGATGAATTATTTTGTATTTGATCTGGCTCAGTTTTAAAAATAGTTAATTTTATACTTCTATAGAAGTCAGCTGGAATATTAAAAGAAAATCTATTGTAATCTTTTTTAGAATCTTGCGATCTAAGTTGTTCTGGCTTATTATTGTCTGTGCTGGATGCGGTCATATAAATTGAACATGGCGAAGATGTCAATAATGATCCACTGATTCTTGACAAATTATAAGACGAATTTATTGGTATATCCAAAGTTAGAACTACGACAGATGGTTGTGGTGCACTATATGTATATGACCAATAAGTATCATTTAATCCATCAAAAACAGATTCAAAATCTTGTATATCAACATTATTGACAACAGATTGATTATTTGATAAAACGCTATACTTGGCATTTGAGGAGGTTATACTATTAGTGGTAAGGGCATTTGAAATGCTATTAGTTATTTTTGGTATACTAACATTATTATTTAGTATATCAACATAGGCGGACGTTATATTCATGTCAATTTTATCTAAGTTAGAGAAACTTTCTAAATAAGAATAAAAGTATCCATCTGAATTTGAATTCGCAAATAATAGATCATCTATTTTATTTTCTAATATTTTTCTTTTACTTTTTAGATTATCTAATTTATTATTTAAAGATGTAACAATAGAAAATACTTCTTGGTTGTTTTCTACGATACAATCATATAGAACCTCTACATTAAGAAGAGTGTTAGCCATTAATTCATTTATCAAATTAACATCTGTTTTTGCAACAATATCTAATTTTGTATAATCTAAAGGAATTGGTTGACCAAATTGATAAACAGAAAAATATTCTCCAAATAATTTTCTTATTTCTTTTTCCGAAGGTTTTCTTCCTTGGGAATAAAGTAATTTATATATATTGCCTAGAAATTTTCTTTTTTGAATAGATGATATATTCATTACTTTTTTACCTTTGCTATTAGCTCATAAGAATAAATTAATGGAGTTATATTTGTATCTTTATTTTTTATAATTTCTATTTTAACATAAATTTTATTTACAATACTAGGAACTTCAGGACTATTCAAGTAAGCTACACCAGGAAGTTGATATGATTCAGATATATTTTTATTAAACGCAATCACTTCTGCTATACCTTGATTGTCTAATTGAACTGGAGAAATTTTTATCCAATTACTTCCATCCGCAGAAATGTAATAGTTGATATTTATCTTATTCGAAAAAGTATTATCAATACTAGTATCTGCTGACAACATTATGGTTTCGACGGGAGAGTCAAAAAGATATGGTGTAGAAACTATTTCTGCTTGATCAGCGTAAGTTTCATAGGTAACATTTATATCCCTTATTCCTATTGCTAATCTTTTTGCTCTATACATTTCTGTTTGAGTTGAGATTGGAACTAATTTTTCCCAACTCCTAGAAGGACCAGTGTAAGTTATGTGTTCAAGATTTGGATTAGTGATAGTTATTTTAGTGTGATTTAAATCATCCAAAATAAGGACATTAGTTCTTTGTATATTTGTAATAGTACCAGGTAGTGGTGCTGTTCCACCAGTGACTCTATACTTAACGCTATCTGCACTAAGGATCTGAATTACCTCGACAGAATCAGGAGATCCTCCAAATAATTTACCAGTTCCGTTTGTTGCCGTAATGAGGGCATCTGCTTCAAGATCAGTTACATCTGTCATTCCCTGTATGGTAGCTATCCATGGGCCAGTTCCAGAGACAGAGGTTACTGTACCAGTAGTGCTTATTGGAATACTTAATCTATTAATGAATGAAGTGACACCTTGATAGTCTTGACTAGCGTCATTTTCTGATTGAAAATATTTAGCTGGTCTGGTATCTGCATCGTTGGGTGACGGTTCAAAATTTGGTTCACCTGTCCATTCCATCCCATCGTCAGGATGATCTAGATCAGTTATCCAATTTAAGAAATATTTTTTTTCACCATCAACATTAAAAGTTACGATATAAGCAGAATAGGTGACTGCTTTTTTCTTTAATTTTACTTTGACTGATTTAGTAATCTTTGTATTTGATTTAAATTCATTAGGCTTACTTAAGAGAGGGATTATATTATTTCTATTATATTGAATTTCCTCATAAATTTCTCTACTTAAAATATCTGGATTAAATCTAGATAATCCATAAAATGGACTATCTTTGTCTTCATTTTCAGAATAGTCAGGTTTCCAGTATACATGCTTTATGTCTATATCCTGTATCGAAGTTTGCTCAAAAGTTACTTCAATCTTAAGTATTTTTCTTTCAGAAAATTTAATTGTAGCTTTATTGTAAAAATAGTTTTGTGCCATCTCAACAGTTAAGGGAGCAAAAGAAGATCCTATAAAGATTGACTTTTCTAAAATATTCTCTGAAGTTCCATCTTCTTTAAATAGTTTAATTTCATTAACTTTAACAAAGTTAGATGAACCAAAGTATGGAACAATGTCTATGGAATTAGCTTTAGTTGCAGTATTGGATTCCATTGATAGAGTTAATGTCAATGGTTTGGTGATATCGTAGGCAGACCAATTAGTCAATGTGCCCCTACCTTGATTGATATCTACTGTTGAACCGGTAAGATAAGAGAATTCATTATCAGATACTCCGTTTTTATTTACGGGACCATTATTTCGATCAACATTCAATGCCTCGTATTCAAAGTACGTTAAAGGATTCGAATCCATTACAGCACTTATGGAGCCGATTGTTGGATTGGACTCAAATATATATCTATATGCAGACGTCCCATCTGCATTATCTGCCCTAATGACTTGATGATTATTGCCCATGAATCCATTAGAAGTGGTCATACTGATTCGCGTTGGCTGCCATGAACGAGATTTAGCTATTGGAAGAGAAAAGATACCATTATATATATGTGGATTAGAATTAATCTTAACTTTATTAAAATCTACTTGGTCGGCATTATCAAATGAATCGCCTAAATAAACTACATCGTTCGATGGACTCTTTGTATACATCTGCAAAATTTTTGCTTTTGAAGCTATTCTTTCCGCATACTTTTTTTCATTTTCTATTTCACTAGAAAATAAATTAAATGTATTAATTGTTTTAGCAACTAAATAGTCTACATGCTTTGAGATAACATTCATGTCCTTTGCTAAATCCTGAGAAAATTTATTCAATTTAGAGGATACAGGTGGTTCACCTTTTATGTAGGGATCAAACTTACTCATTGGACCAGAAATATTTTCATATATTTCTGACAAAAGTTGATTATATTTTTCCATTCTTTCTTGATTTGTTTTAAAAGAATTTGTTTTTTCTAAAATCATAAAATCTCTAATCTTCAAAAAGATTTGATCATATGCCATTAGGTTAGAGGAGACTTGTGCCATAATATTTCCTATCAACTATTCTTAGCTATTGATGTTAATTTGTCATAATTCGAATCAAATGTTGCTGTCTTTATCTTTAAAAGAACAGAG
>Ga0214919_10010274_pt1 | contig 11904 bp, 16 predicted proteins | sample LL1503_MetaG_FD_177994 | JGI IMG/M metagenome (GOLD analysis project Ga0214919, IMG submission 177994) | Freshwater microbial communities from Lake Lanier, Atlanta, Georgia, United States - LL-1503 | ecosystem: Environmental > Aquatic > Freshwater > Lake | place: USA: Georgia | collected...
TTTGTGCTGCTTGAACAGATCGATTTGCGCTCATTGATATTTATTATATATAATTTGTTTCTAAATTATTTACGCAACAACCTTATTTAATAATATTATAATTACCTTAATTTAAAATTATTAATGCTTTTTACTCTTTCTACTTTTTTTACTCTTTCTACTCTTACTCTTTCTACTCTTACCCTTTCTCTTTCTGCTTCTGCCACCTCTAGTATTGTCTACATATATTTCTGAATTAGTTGAAGAGGAGCTACTCTGTTCCATTCCCATTCCCATTGTAACATTTAAAACTTTTATTTCATATAAGCTATCAGTTATAGCTGTGCACTCATTATCTTGAAGTAATCCCTTTTTAACCTTAATATTCTTATTTTTTTCCATAAGTTTAAAATAGTTATTTGCTGATGCAAAAGCAGTTGTCAATTGGTCTTTAAATACAAACCCTTGAAACGGTGTAATTAATATCGTTGAAATAAGAGGATTATTGTTAGTTATAATGGTCGGATCATTACCTTTACAAAGATAATATTGTTTTTTTTTATCATTTATTTGTGGTTCTATAAATTCTTTTTTAAGTGCAAAATATTTTGTGTTATACATAAAAATTTTAAAGCCTTCATTTAAAAATTCAGATATTGGTTTTTCCTCCATTGAAATAATATCATTTGCAAGCTCTTCTGGACTAATTGTTTCTTCTACTGTTCCCATTGATATTAACTGTTGTTTAGAAGGGTTCCAAGGTTTAATAATAGGGGTAACTCTAAACCTGCGAGGTAAATCATAGACTATGTTTGGAGGATTACGCGAAAGAGGTGTATTGTCAACACTTATATAAATTGGTTTTTCAATTCTATTTTTATCATAGTTTACAATAGACCTAATTTCTATTGGTAAGGTGACTATATTAGTATCATCTAATCCTAAAAGCTCTAAAAATTTTAATCTTCCTATACTTGAAGGTAACTGAGTTATACTCGTATCAGTTAGAATTAATCTTTTTAAATTACGTAAGTTACCAATATTATCTGATAAATTAGTAATGTTTCTGTTATCTGTCATTGCTAACTCCACTACTGTTTTATTTGGTTGTTCTCCGTCAGCTATCCAAGCATTATAATCTATTTCTGACCATTTTTTTTTATCTTTATAAGACATATCTATATAAATATACATATATAATTTTAAAATTTAAATAAAGTGCTAAAAATGAATGTTTATTTTCTAATACGCTTTGTTCCTTTTTTTGTTATTCTTCTTCTACTCTTTTTGCTCTTTCTTCTCTTTCTACTCTTTCTACTCTTTCTGCTTCGTCCACCTTTAAACCCAGTATCAGAAACTCTTCGTGTCTTACTTGAACTCTCTCCCATTGTACTCCTACTCCTATTCCTTTTTTTTGTTAACTCTTCTTTTTCTTTTATGATATCACGTCTAATGCTCCTAATTTCTCTTGGTTTTTTTACATCTTTTCCATCCATATCAAATACTGAACAAGAAAAATCAAATATAACTACGTTTTTGATCCCTTGTTTTTTTAAGAAAAAAAGTAAATGTTGTAATGTTGTTTGTGACATAGAAGACGGAGTGTTTGCATTGGGAATTTTTCCTGATAAATCAATCATTAAATCACTAGTATCAGAATTACTGAACATATTTATTTTATAGTCAAAATAAGTTGGTTTAAAAAGCGTCTCTTTATCTCTGCGTGAATAAATTTTATTTCGAATTATGTCTCCGCTTTTATAAATAGTAACATCATAAGTTCTATCAAATGTATAAACAAATTCTGTATCAAATGGATTTCTATTTTTTTCTTTTATTAAAGGGTTATATTCCATTACTGTATCTATGTTACGAAATGGTCTAGAAAATTCCTTAAAATAAGTTTCAAGTCCTTTTAAATCTGTGTCATCTGTAATTAAATTTAACTTTTCATTTATATTATTGAAGTTTTCCATAATTGTTCTTCTATAATCGTATGAAGATTCAGATGTAAGTAGATTACATACTCCTGGTGCTGCAACAGAAATGTATATTAAAGTCATATTATCAGGTGCTACAAATTCAGCAGGGTCCATTAAACTATTCGTCAACATAACATTGCCGTGTGTTGTAATTTGTATGACAGCATTATCCGTAACATTTGAATTAAATATATTATTGTTAGGTTCAATAACATTCATAGTTGTATTAGACTGATTAATTTGGAGACTAGGTTCAAATTTAACATAAGATGGCCAATTTAGTAATTCATGAGGAGGATTTTGTAAAAGAGGTGTATCTCCAATAGTTATTCTGAGGTTATTATGATTATTTTTTAGTTCATCTGGTAATGTGGTTATTTTAGTGTTAGATAAATATAGGAATGCTAGTTGCTGTAATTTTCCTATGCTTGGAGGTAAATATGTTATATTATTTCCGTATAATTTAATATAGTTTACATTTGGTAAATTGTCAAATTTATCTACTAATTGATAATCTGTTAAACCGCTATTAAATAACAACAACTGCTTCACATTCTCATTTAAAGGTGTGCCAGCATTAATCCAATTATTATAATCATTAATTGTCCATTTTGTTTTCCCTTGTGTTTTTGTGACATAATCAGACATATATATATTATATAATTTTAAAAATTAATGAATATTTGAAATTATATATTTTTAACGTCTTCTAGTTCTTCTAGTTCTTCTAGTTCTTCTAGTTCTTCTAGTTCTTCTTTTTCTGCTATTTTTACTTCTTCCTCCTCCCTTATTTTCATCAATTGTTCCGTCATCACTTGTTCCGTCATCACTTCTTTTATTAACTCTTCGACGCTTACTTTCTGGAATATCACTACTTCCTGGCATAGAACTTTCTGATATACTTACTAATATAGGGGTTATACTATATAGTGATAGTGGGTCTTTCAGTTCTATGCATTCGCCTGTTTCTTTTTTAATAGAATTGATTTTTTTTGATGTTTCTTCCAATTCAAAGTATTTATTATCCATTGATGTAATTGCTTTTTTAAAAGAATCCATAAATACATAACCATTAAAGGGTACAATATTTTGTAACGCAAAAAGTTCGTTTTTTTTGGTATAATTCTCATCACTATCACTATCACTATCACTATCACTATCACTATTATAACTATTATTCTGGTCGCACCTAAAAATTTTTCTTTTAATGTTATTTAATAACGAAATATCAACAGAATAATAGTTATTTTTGACTATAAATATTTTATAATTGGCATCTTGAAGTAAATCCGTTATTTTTATATCTTCTGCATCAATAATATTTGTTGCTGTAGTTTCTTTATCAATCTTTCTTTCCATTTTATTCGTTTCATATAACTTCTTATAAAGGGGCGTCCCTTTAATGATAATAGAAATACCCCTATTCTTCATATTTATTATTTCATCTTTTTCTATTGTTTCTATTCCTGTATCAGTCAAATCAAGGAGTTTTAGGTTCTCTAAATTTTCTATGCTTGGAGGTATACGTGTTATACCTCTATTTCCAGATAAGTTAATATAATTTACATTCGGTAACATATCAAAACGATCTACCAATTGTATACCTGGTGTACTATTATTCTTTTTTTGTAACCATAATTGTTCAACAATTTTATTTTCAGGAGTGCCAGAAGCAACCCAATTATTATAATTACTAATTAGCCAAATTTTTGAAAGAATCGTTCTAATATCAGACATATTATATTATATAATATATGATATAATTTTAAAATATTTGATAAATTAAAATTATATAGTTTTAACGTCTTCTGGTTCTTCTACTTTTTCTACTTCTTCTACTTTTTCTACTTTTTCTACTTTTTCTGGTTCTTCTTCTTTTTCCGCCATAAGTCCAATCATTTTTATAATCTTTGATTTCTTTCTTCTTAGCAGCTTCAGCTTCAGCTGCAGCTGCAGCTTCAGCTTTTTTCCTAGCAGCCAATGTTTCATCGCTTGGATATCCATTATCGCCATTATCTACTCTTTCGTAACTAGATGAAGCTGATTTATTTCCAATATTTGTATTACTCCAAATAGAACTAACTGGATCTCCAAAACCACTCATTTATATAATATACAATTATTATAATTTTATAATATATAAAATTTTCTAAATAAATAAATTGCTAAATACGCAATTATGCTACCATAGCAACCTTAATTGCTTCGTGACTAAAATAATTATTAATAACAAAATCTTCAACTTGGTAGTCATTAATATTCTCTCTAGTTTCTTTAATGGAAACAGTTGGAAAAGGAAAAGGTTCTCTTGTAATTTGTAATTTACACGCATCTATGGCATTTTCGTATAGATGAACATTTCCCATAAAATAAACGAATTCATATGCTTCCAATCCGCAATGTTTTGCCAATAAATGTGTTAAAAATGAATAAGATGCTATATTGAAGCAAGAACCTAAAAAAAAATCGCATGATCTCTGGTACATAGAGCAGCTCAATTTGTTGCCATCGTGAACGTTAAATTGGCACAAAATATGGCATGGAGGTAGAGCCATTTGATTCAATTGGCAAGGGTTCCAAGCTGACATAACAAGTCGTCGACTAGTACGCTGTTTTGGATCTTTTAACGCATCAATAATTTGTTGCAATTGGTCGACTCCTTCACTCAAAGAGGTACCATCGGTCGCATTATAATCGGCATTGAAATGACGCCATTGATATCCATAAATCGGTCCCAACATATCTTCCTGATAATGATTTAACCCACGACTATCTAGAAACTCTCTTGAACCATTGGCATCCCAAATATGAACACCTTGTTCCTTCAATATTTTATTATCAGTTTGTCCGCGAATAAACCATAAAAGTTCCTTTAGACAGGTCTTCCAAGCGGTCTTTTTAGTAGTTAAAATAGGAATTTTACCGTCCTTTAGAGAGAAACGCATAGATTGCCCAAAGACACTTTTGGTTTTGCCATTTCTACCCTCTTCCCAAACACCGTTTTCAAGAATATTTTCAATAAGATTTAGGTATTGGTATTCTTCGTGCTTATACTTATATTTATTAATATTTGAAAAGATGGTATCAGATATTTTGTTTACTGATTCTAGGTCTTTTAATGTTTCAGAAATATGTTCCATTATATAATTTAGAATATAGTCTTTAATAGTGTTTTTATAAAAAACAAAAATGTAAATACTTTTAGGTTTTGTTTTAGTTAACAGAATTTACATCATTTATAGAATTTTTAATTTCTAAATATACCCTATAGGGATATGGAAAGTTTGGATGAATTATCAAAAACAAGTAGTGGAAAACCAGGATTTTTAAAACATGTATTTAACTTTGATGAAGCCTCTAAAGCAGAAATGTTAAATATTGTTCAATATGGGGTTTTAGCACTAATTCCAGTTGTAATATTAAATAAATTAATGCAGCGTTATGTACCTGAAGCAGATGATGAAAAAGGGTCAATTGAGATAAGCGCTGAGGTTTTAGCGCAAATAGTAGCGATGTTTTTAGTAATTTTGATTATACACAGAATGGTTACATTTGTTCCAACATACAGTGGTGAAAAGTATGTAGACTTTAGCATTACTAACATAATTTTAGCGATGTTGGTTATTATTTTAAGTCTTCAGACAAAGCTAGGTGAGAAGGTATCAATATTAGTAGATCGTTTAATTGAATTGTGGGATGGACCGAAAGATACGAAAAAGGGTAAGAAGGGTCAAGGAAATGTGAAAGTATCACAGCCAATATCTCAAAACCAATCGGCGATGAACCAATCATTAAGTTCAATGGGTTCTACATCGATTAGCGCATTGCCTCCTCCTCAAACACAACAATTGCCAGATTACAATCAAATGTATCAACAGGATTCAACGCCTTTAGTTGGTGCGGCTACACCAGGAACAGAAACATTTGAGCCAATGGCTGCAAATGCTGGAGGTGGAGGAGCATTTGGTTCGGCATTTGGAGGAGGATGGTAAATTAGTCTCTAGACATTACAAAAACATAGGTTGGGAATTGTGAAGTGTGTATTTTTCCGCATTCCAATTCCATATCAAGGTCATCTTTTATATTATCGTTATCACTATTATCATTGTAAGTAGAAGTATACATACATTTAATATATTCGGGCTGATTATTTTTTTTAAAACACCGAAAATAATAGGTAATATTATTCCATATATGGTTAATCATAATTAATTATTATATAAAATAAACTTTAACATATTTTATTCTATATTATATTATATTAATAACTAAAATGGATGTAAATAAGTTAATGAATGCATTAGATAATGATAATAATGAAAGCATAATGAATTTAACCACAAAAAAAATAATGGAGATGAATTTAAAAATATTAAAAGAATTACATTTAGAACGGGATGTAACACTGAATTATTTAACAAAACTAAAAGGTTATAGATACATAGATGAGATTAATGATTTAAAGTATGGTTCGTTTATTAAATGGATCCCAATAATAGATCCCAATTATTTACCGTTAAATCATTGTGGAATGGTATGTGAAATAAAGATAACTGATGAGGGGGTATTAGTTAAATGTAAAAACTTTATGCATCGTCATTATACGTTTAAAATGGATGAGTGTTTAATATTTCAAAAGTTAACAACTCAAGAACAAATTATAATAAGTGCTCTAGATCATTTAGAAACCAAAAAATATCAAGGCGATGAAGAAGAAGAAGATGAAGAAGAAGAAGATGAAGAAGATGAAGATGAAGAAGAATACTAATAAAAATAATTAAATAGTCAATAAAAATATTATATTGCGTTAGAATATAATGGGAGGAGGAACCGGAAATATTCGTACACAAAGAGTTCAATCTGGAACTGTAGGATCAAGAACATTAGGATCAATTTTAGCAGGTGGAAATGGGGGTGGAGCTGGTTCCACTAGACGTGTATATGCTTGGTTTGCAAAGAACAACAGTCAATCTCAATTTTACAGTTCTGTTTTTGACATTAAATATGGGCAATTTAGGGATCGTACTAGATGGTTTTTAAACAATGTTTAAATAACAATATATTTTGTATTAATTTATTATTTGTAATAGTAATAATAATAAATTATAACACACATAAAATAATAATTCAATATATATAAATGAATTATGAAACCATACTATCTAACAATTCTCTTACTACAAATAAAATAAATGAAAGTGAATTATTTACAAAATACAATTCGTGTTACAAATCCGTTTTTTTAGATTGTTCTTTACATACATTTTGTTTATTATGTTCTTTTTATTTGTTATGGTTATTTAGATATAGTTGGTTAAGTATTTGTACTATACCATTTATGATGTTTATGCTATCACGAACCGTAATTATGTTTCACGATTGTTATAATAATCTTAAATTAAAATTATATGATGAAAAAAATAACAAATACATAAGATTAGATGAAGTTGAAAATTATAAATATACATCAAAAATATGTTATTATATAAATTTAATTTTATATGCATTAATCCAATTACCAGTGATTTTGTGTAAATTAATAAATCCTTTTTGTGATGTTAATAATTTACATAATAATTCTTTATCATTACTTGATAATTGGTTTTTACAAATAAATTTTTTAAATAATTACCCAATTTGCAATGTCCATATAGCTTTAGCTAATCATTCTTCTTCTTGTGATGGATATTTGCGTCATAAACATAGATATAAAATGGTATCAATTATAAAAGATGCATTATTTTATGTTCCATTTTTAGGACAAGTATTTTGGTTATTAAATTTTATTTTTATAAAAAGAGATGATAAAAATTCAAGAAATAATTCAAGGAATAAAATTATACAAACATTAAATGAAAATACTATTGTTCAATTATTCCCACAAGGAACTCGTCAAAAAAATAAATTTTTTAAAAATAATGAAATTGTATTGAAAAAAGGAAGTATGGAAATTGCGTTAATTACAAATGTTCCAATTGTATTATGTTATCATAATATAGGAGATAGAGTAGATGATGAAAATGCATTAATTCATTTTCACAAAAAAGTATATGCTGTTTGTTCAAATCCAATTATATTACCGAATGAATATAGTGAGTTACCAATAGAAGAAAAAGTAGATAAATTATATAAAATTGTTTATGATGAATTTATTAGATTAGAAAAAATAGTTTTAGATAAAACTATAAATTAATTGAGTATTTTTTAAGTCCAAAAGTGTTTTTATTGATATATAATTATAATTGAATAAAATAAAGATTTTTATTCAATTCATCAAATATTTGTTATTTTTTATTTTTTATTTTTAATAGTTTTATTTAGTTTTGATGGGTTGCCAGTTTTCCTGAATTTAACAGATTGTTTTTTCTTACATTGAAATTTACCGCGAGTATAACCTTTACGATTGAATATAGTTTTAGTACATATACCAATAGATTTTGCTTCATTTTTAGGATCAATCTTCTTAATGCATTTACAAAGTTTTTCTGCCATTATTTTTTCTGCTTGGATTCTAAGAAGCCTTTTAGATTTTGGTATACTCAAATTATAAAATTTCAAAATATTGGTATAATCTTTATTTGTTAGTTGAGAAGGCATTCCCTATAATTAATACAAATATTTTATTTTGTATTAATATAATCGCAATATAATATAATCGCAATATAATATAAAATGAATTGCAGTTCCAATATAGTTGTATTTGATTTAGATGAAACATTAGGTTATTTTATGGAATTAGGTATGTTTTGGGATGCACTAAAGTCATATATAAAAAACTCTAATTCAAATAAAATAAATATTGATCAAAAACTTTTTAACAATGTTTTAGATTTATATCCAGAATTCTTAAGACCAAATATCATAGACATACTAACTTATCTAAAAAAGAAAAAAGATCATAATCACTGTGATAAATTAATGATATATACTAACAACCAAGGCCCTATTGAATGGGCTAAATATATAATGTCTTACTTTGAAACAAAGATAAATTATAAAATTTTCGATCAAATAATAGCGGCATTCAAAGTTCAAGGACAAAGAGTAGAATTGTGTAGAACAACGCATATGAAAACTCATTCAGACTTAATAAAGTGTACAAGGATACCAGAAAACACGCGCATTTGTTTTTTAGATGATGTTTTTTATCCTGATATGAGCAATGATAATATATATTACATAAATGTAAAACCATATGTGCACGATTTAGATTTCAACGAAATGATAAATCGTTTCCTAAACAGTGGTATTTCGGTCACCGACCCTACACAATGTAGGAAGTATATTTTGGACTTTATGAAACGATACAACTACATCTATGTAGGTAAAACAGGCCCGGCACAAGAGGTCGATAAAGTTGTATCAAAAAAGATACTACAACATCTTCACACATTTTTTAAAACTAAACTTGTTTTGTCAAACGCTAAAAAAACGAATAAAACTTATAGTTCTACAAAACGAAATAAAACAGTTCTAAATAAATCTAGAACACTTAAAATCCGTCATAAGTAATGTTAGTTGCCTACTTGCATAAAAGACAAATATTGATTTACATTTTTTATGTATGAAGTTAATATAGTATTTATTGCGGTAGTTGTCAATAAAAATACTCCAGCGCTAAACGCGATTTTAGCATCTAATCCTGTAAAGTGTACTCTTCTAAATGGATTAAAACGATAAATCAAAAACAAACTAATATACATTTTACTATAATATTGTAGATCATCCAAATATTGCGGAGCATTTGCTGATAATCCTAACGCAATTGCTATATATAATGCCCAAGTGACGTAAACAACTATATCATATATTTTATTTTGAAATCTATGAATGTCTTTATTAAACATCATTATATTATAAATATATATTTTTTTAAATGTCCAAGGGTTTTAAAACCTATTTATAATAAGCTTAAAAACACTATTAATAATTACTATATACAGATAAAAATGAATATAATAGATAGACCGTGGTTACAATTGAGTCCTAATGATTTTAGCACACAATGGTGGCGAAGTTCTCATATAATTGATGCTAATAGTGCGAAAATTGTTAAATCTGACAATGAAGTAATTTGTTATTTTATAATACAAGATTCTAATATGTGTGGTGAATATTGGAGAGTATCTACATGGTATAACAACGACCCTAATAGATATTCGACAGTGCTTGGAAAATCTAACTGGAATTTTTCCAGTTCATTGATTTTAATGAAAGAAAACGATATTGTATATCTTAATCACAGCCCTAATATAAAATTTAAGGTTAATCTTTGTAGATTTTCAGAGGCTGAACAACAAGATTATTGTAAAATACTTGAAAGAGTTTATAACTAACAAATTTATAACTTTCAAATTTATGAAATATTTTATTATCTATTATTTGCACAGTTTAGAATAAATTAATTTATTTAATATTTATATATATCAATGGACATTAATAGTTTTAAAGATCAGCCCACTTCACAAAGACAACAAACTGTTTATTTAAGGTCATATGCAAGAAATATTCCGTCTCAGCCGTTACAACCTTATTTAGATGCTCGCCCTGTTTTAACTAAATATTCTATTTTACCTATTATTGACCCAAGAAAATCTGTCGAAACGCCTTTGGTTCAGCAAGCGACTTATACACCTGAAACCGTGTTTAATCCTGGTAACGATTTTGGGCCTTGGTCTGGTTATGCTTCTAATGTTAATCACGAATCCGATTTACGCAACCAGATTTTTGCTTTACAGTCGTGTAGTCAAGCTGCGTTTGTTCCATCGAGTAAAAGCAGTTTATATCAAGTGAACTGGCAAAATCAAAATAAACCTGTACAACCTTTTCCTGATCTATTCAAAAATGAAAAATTTTGTCCCGCTAATCCAAATTCTCATCCAGACAAGATAGGGTTCGCTTTATTCAATAATGCAACTAGACAGCAAGTGAAAGATTTAACCAAACCTACAGGCAAATAATTATATTTTATTTAGCTATTTTATAAAATTATTATATATATATATTATATATAATGGACGAAGCAAGTAGAGACATTATAAAAGAAGGTATGGCTAAAAAAACAGCAGATTATGAACGTATAGAAAGACGAACAGCCAGACAAGAAACAAAAAATCAATTACCAGAAACACAAGCTATACGAGAGAAAAGCACAGCAGATTTTGATGAATTAATAAAAAAACTTACAACAGGTGGTCGTAGACGAAGAAAATCGAGACGCCAAAGAAAATCTAGACGCCAAAGAAAATCTAGAAGCCAAAGAAAATCTAGACGTGCGCGTTAATTGATAAAATAATAAATATATTTTTTATTATTTTATTTAATAGTTTTATTTAATGATTTAACGAAATCTACCTGAAACTAAATTATATATTTTTTAAATTATTTAATATATAAATTATATATGTGTGATAATTTATGGAGTAGTTTATCAAAAATTATACTTAAGGCTGTAGTTCAAGAAACTAATAAGCTTTTAAGTACTTTGAATCCACCGAGTTTGTTAGAACTTGAATATAGCATTGACGAAAAAAAACAAAATGCGGTTGAAACTTTACCAACTAAAACAAATAATGCTGATATTGAGGTAAGTAAGTATAGAGTTAAACATTGTAATATTTATGTAAAAGGTGATCCTAAAAAAACTCCAGTTGGTTTTTTTGTTTCAAATAGTCATATGTTAAAAAAACTAGACAATAATGTTAATAAGTTTTATACAACAACACATAAAACTATTGTATTAGAAACTGTTCCTAATTTAGAAAAAAACACAACTATAGTAGGTGATTACGGATATTATTCAGACAGTTTTGTTCCAGAGTCATTACCCGTAAAGTATGATAGTCACATAAACAGTAAATCATTAACCAAAAAAATAGTGAATGTTACTTTAGATAAAATAAATGATAATATTGGTACTATATCAATTAGCTACAAAGACGAT
>Ga0214919_10010275_pt1 | contig 11903 bp, 10 predicted proteins | sample LL1503_MetaG_FD_177994 | JGI IMG/M metagenome (GOLD analysis project Ga0214919, IMG submission 177994) | Freshwater microbial communities from Lake Lanier, Atlanta, Georgia, United States - LL-1503 | ecosystem: Environmental > Aquatic > Freshwater > Lake | place: USA: Georgia | collected...
GATGAAATATTAGATAAAACTTTTATATTAAGAGAAAATTTTAAAAAACAACATCAATGGATGATATTAAATAGAAGTGCAACTCATTTAATAATTATTACAAGACAACATACAAGTATATTTTCTAAAATGTTTGCTCCAGATGAACATTATTTTGTAAATGTATTATTACATTATGAACAACCATTTATTAATAAATTAATAACATATACTGATTGGAGAAATTCTACAGAACACCCAAAAACATTTACTATAGTTGATGATTCATTAATTATAGAATTAAGAAAACATGGATTTTATTTTTTACGTAAAATAGATAGAAATACAGATATGAAATTTATGATAGTTAATTGGCAAATACCAGTTTATATATATAGTATAGGTATTGTGAGTTTTATATTAATATTACAATTTATAGTAAAATTTTTTGTTCCTAAGAGACATAAATAAATGATAATGAATTAAAGTAATGTATGAAAAAATGATAAATTTAAATTTGGAAGAAATTTTAAATGAGAAAACTGAATTATGTGATATAATGGGAAATGAAGGCACAAACAAAGGTTGTACAAAAGAACAACATAATTATACTCAACTATATCATTATTTATTTGGAGATTTAAAAGATAGTGAAATTAATTTATTAGAAGTTGGTATAGGTTCTATTAATCCAAATATCCCATCTAATATGGGTCTTAATGGAGTTCCAGGAGCGTCATTAAGAGGTTGGAAAAAATATTTTAATAAAGCCACGATATATAGTGGTGATATAGATCAAGATATATTATTTAATGAAGATAGAATAAAGACATATTATTTAGATCAAACTAGTGAAATTTCTGTTAAATTATTTCATAAAGAAATTAACACAAAATATGATATTATTATTGATGATGGTTTACATACTTTTACAGGAAGATATAATCTTTTAATACATAGTTTAAATGAATTAAAAGAAGGTGGTATTTATATTATTGAAGATATAGAAAAACATAATTTATCTGAATACAATAATAATTTATTATTAAATTTAAAAGAGAGATTTAATTTACGATATGTTAAATTATTAGAATTACCTTATGATAAAAACAAATATGATAATTACTTATTAATTTTAATTAAATAATTTAATGGTGGAAACATTTGTATAAAAATTATTAATAACCATATAATTTGGATTATTTTAACATGTTCAAAATATTTATGTATTGTATAAAAAGAAAATGCATAATAAATTAAGTATGGAGAACACCATATTATATCTGATATTATATTATTTTCTTTATTTTTTGGAGTAATTCTAAAAGAATATGGTATATATAAAATAGTATATAAAAACACAATAAAATTACAATTAAGCATATAAATTGATTCTTGAAAACTTCGTAATAAGTATAAATATGGAATTGGTGAGAATAGTAATAATAAAATTATTAAATGTACAGATGAGAACATACTAAAGTAATAAATATACCATTTATCTCCTAAAATATTATTAGGAATATAAAAAATTAATAAGATAGATAATATTAGAGTAATTAATAAAGGTGTTAATAAAATAAACAATGATGAATTAAAATAGATCCATAATTTAGACAAAGATAATTTTGAATATACTTTTGGGAAAAATTTTAATAATTGTATTCCTCCTAAGGACCATCTAAATCTTTGTTTATAAAAATCACTAACAGTAAAAGGTGCTAATCCTATTGCTAATATTTCATTACAATATGTAGAAATATATCCTTTAGAATGTAAAATCATAGATGTTAAAAAATCTTCAGTAACACTACCATATTGAAAACCATCAATATGTTTTAATATTTTCTTACTAAATAACACATTTGTCCCACAACATGGAACACATTTCCAAAAATGCCATGATTTTAAAATTATTTGATAAAAATAAATATATTGTTGTCCTAATATATCCCAACTATCAATATTACTAAATGATTGTGGACTTTGAACGAAACTCATATTTTCAATTAGTTTTATATTTTCATCATAAAAATATGGAATTAAAGTTTTTAATATTTCTGGTTTACATTGCATATCAGCATCTAATATTAATATTAAACTGTCATCTTTTCCACAATTATAAATTGTATCATTAATATTACCAGCTTTACTATGTCCTGCTATAGTAATTCTATTTTTATAAATAATATCTAATAATAAATTTTCTTCTTTAATTTTTTCAACATATTCAGATAATTCATTTGAATGTCCATCATCACATATCATAATTGATAATTTATGTATTGGATAATCAATAGTTAATATTTTATCAATAGAATTTTTTAATATATTAAATGGTTCTCTACATGATAATAAATATATTTCAATATGTGGTAATTCTGTAATAAAATTAAAATTAATAGGTTTTTTATAATTAATAAACATATTCCAACTGATAAAATAAGTATTTAATATACCAAAAAACATAATACTAATTTCTGATATTGTATAAACTAGTGTTAATAAATTAAAATTATTTATTAAAAAAAATATTCTCCAACGTAAGTAATTCAATAATAAAATAATACTTAAACATATTATTATTCTATTAAAATATCTAATCATTTAACATTTATTGTTAATTAATCTTTAAGTTTAAAAATTCATATAAAAAAAACATAATATTACTAGTAGATGTTAGTTATATTTTTTTTGTTAATTGGATTTACTAATGCTTATTTTATTGGTTCATCAACATCAGCATATCAAATTGAAGGACATCAACCAGGTATTTGTATATGGGATAAATTTACAAAAACACATAATTTAAAACAAGTTGGTAATGCTACTAATCATTATTTATTATATAAAAATGATGTTAAATTGATGTATGATTTGAATTTTAGAAATTATCGTTTTTCTATGTCGTGGACAAGAATAATGCCATATAAATGGAATGAAATAAATGATGAAGGGATACAATTTTATCATAATTTATTAGATGAATTAAAAGTAAATAATATTACACCTTTTGTTACAATGTATCATTGGGAATTACCAAATTATATTCAAGAAGAAATTGGTGGATGGAGTAGTCCTAATATTATTGAATATTTTTTTAATTATAGTAAAATTTTATTTAATGAATATAATAATAAAGTTAATTATTGGATAACTATTAATGAACCATTAACAACATCTAAACAGGGTTATGGTGAAGGAACATTTGCACCAGGTATAAAATCAGAAAATGAAATGTATTTATCAGGACATTATCAATTATTATCTCATGCTTATGTTGCTAATTATTATAAAAGAAATTATAATGGGAAAATAGGAATAGCAATTAATTCAAATTGGTATGAACCAAAAGATAATAATAGTAAAATAGAAGCTAATAAAGAATTAATGAGAAATTTAGGATGGTTTGCTGAACCATTATTTTTCGGTGAATATCCAGATGTAATTAAAAATAAAACACCAAAATTTACAGATTATCAAAAGATATTATTAATAAATTCATTAGATTTTTTTGGTTTAAATCATTATACAACTTATTATGTTGATAGTATAGGGGAAATGTCAGAAGATCCATTATGGTTACATGGACAATCAAATTGGTTATATGCTGTCCCTTTAGGAATGAATAGAATTTTAAATTTTATAAAAAATAGATATGGTTCAATACCTATTTATATAACTGAATGTGGATTTTCAATGCGAAATGATAATTATTATGATACGGATAGAATCCATTATTTAGCAGGATATTTATTTGAAACAATAAAAGCAATTAATACAGGAATTAATGTCAAAGGATTTTTTATATGGTCTTTTTTGGATAATTTTGAATGGGCATCTGGTTATAATGAAACATTTGGTATAGTAGAAGTAAACATGACAACTTGTGAAAGAAAACCAAAAAAAAGTGCATTGATAATGTCTAATTTAATTGATACTTTTGTATAAAGTAAAATTACCACCATTATCATGAGTGTCCCATTTAATTATTAATTCTTCATTTAATTTGTTAATATCTATAGTAATACCATTTTTATTAATATTTTGTAATAATTTAGTAAATCTAAAAGTATTACCTAAATTAAATCTAGGTACAAATTTATTAATAGATATATTAAATTTAATATTACTTGGATAAGAAAAATAATTCAATTCAATATTATCATTAATAATATTAATTTTATTGTCATCAATATTAAACTTAATATTATTATTTTTATTTGTCCATTTTCCTTTAATATTTTTAGGTATATGAGAAAATGCACTTACATATACTATTAACAGTAATAAAAAAAGTTTATACATATGTTAACATTAATAATTATATATTTAAGATTAAAACATAATAATACTTTATGAAGATTTTTAAATTATTATTAATAATTATATTATCTGTAAATGCTAATTTATGGTCAGTTAATAATGGAGAAATTATATATAATAATACAATTCCTTATATCATAAGAGGAATTAATTGGAATGGTTTAGAATCTGATTGTTTAATTCCACATGGTTTATGGAAAAATTCATTAATGTATTATATTAATTTATTAAAATATCATGGATTTAATAGTATTCGTACACCAATAAGTTATGAATTAATGAGAAATTTAAATGTAATTGTGAATCCGTATTGTGTTACTGCTGAACCTAGATTACATAACATTACAGTTGAAGATTTTTTATACATATATTTTGATACTTTAAAAAATGAAGGCATAACTGTTTTAGTTGATTTACATACAATTGATGGACGAATAACAGAATATCCTTATGATAATTATATTACCTATTCGGATACGATAGATGCGTGGGTAGAATTTTTAAAAAAATTTGGAGATAAAATTTATGCGATTGAATTAAAAAATGAACCACATGGGATTTGTAATTTTAATGAATTTATTAGTTGGTGTAAAGATGCTATTTATAATATAGAATATAAAACGAATTATCAAGGATTATATTTTATTTCTGGGACTCAAATATCAAATAAATACAATACTATGAATAATGCATGGGGTGGTTCATTTAGTGATATTGATATAAATAATTTTCCTATAGAATATAAAAATAGAATAGTATTAAGTCCTCACGTCTATGGTACGAGTGTAAGATCTGATAGTGTTAAAGATGATGGGAGTGAAAATTGGTTTAATGCTTTTGGATTTATCTCAAAAAATGATTGGATATTAAATGAATTACCAATTATTTATACTGAAATAGGAGGATTTTTAATAGGTACTGATATGGAATATTATACAAGATTTTTAAACTGGGTAAAAGAAAATAATTTAAATAAGGGTATATATTGGTGGACATTACCGACAACAAGTATGGACACTGGTGGATTATTTAATGATGATAATATGAATGAATTAAATTGGACAAAATTAAATTTTATAAAAACATTAATTCCAAATCCAACATACATCTAAAAAAAAATCTATTTATATTATATATGTATCCATTTCTTAATTTTAGACAAGATAAGAATTGTTTAAATAGTAAAAATTTAAATTCTGAAATATGTAAATTAGATTTTAATAAACAAGATTTTACAATGGCTACAATTGGAGAACCATATAATTTTTATTTAATAAGTTTAGATGAAAAGAATTGTATAAATGAAAACAATGGAATAAATCCTATTTTAAAAGGTGGTTGTAAAGTTTTTAATGTAAAAGAAGCAGAAAAATATAATAATTATAATTCTAATTTATTTGAAGTTTATAAAAAATATGATTATTTAACATCATCAAATATGGATTCAGTTGCACAACCAGAACAATTAAGATTTATGAAAAATCCATAATGGTTGTAAAGAAGTAGTATATTTTATTTTTTCTTTTAGAAATTTTTCATTATTATGTTCATTTGTTTTTAATCCAATAACACCTAAAAATGAACATTTATTTAATTCTTTTATACAAAAATTAACTGTTTTTTCACAATAATTAAATTTATAATAATCATTTAAATATAATATCATATGTCCATCATCATTTAGATGATTCCACGCTTTTTTTAATACAACAAATAAAAAATTATATAACCAGTTATTAGAATTTTTATATCTAATATGACTTTGATCTTTATCTTCAGAATATTTTTCTAAATCAAAATATGGTGGAGAAGTTAAAATCATATCATAATTTTCAGTAATGATTAGATTTTCAAATCCACAAATTTGAACTTTTTGTTTATTTTTATCTCCTAAATATTCAATCATTTTGTTATAGTATTGTTCATTACAACTATTTGGATCTCCAGAATAGTATTTAATATCTGCAATACAAGCAGCAATTAATCTATCTCCCCATCCTGCAGAAATATCTAAAACACTTTTAACATTAAAATGTTTATAGATACCATATGCAATATTCATTGGGAAATACGAACAAATAGTTGTGTTTTTATAGAGATAATTAGATATATTTTTAGGAGTTATTTCTTTATTATCTTTTAATATTTGGTGAATTAATTCAGTCATAAATTTTTTATCTTTAACTAATTCTAATCTAGTTTTACTTTTTCCAAAACGGCATAGTACATTACATTTTTCTATAAAAATATCAGTAATTTTATTATAAAGTCTATAATCTAAACCATTTCTTATAATAAGAGTGTATCTATTATTATATTTTCCATTTATTAATTTTTTATTAATAATATCTTTAATTGGTATAAATGGTACATCATATACAAATTCTAGTTTATATTCTTTAGTATTTTTAATAATTTCTTGTATAGTGTCAAGTTGTTCATCAAAATTAATATATGGATAATGCATTAGTGATTCAATATTAATTGTTTTATATTTTTTTGTTTTCAAATGAATGAAATCATTATTATTTGTTTTAGTATTTATTTTTGTTTCTTTTAATTTATTTAGTGTAATATCAAATAAATCATTTATAAATTTTTCTCTCCATTTTAATGGTCCACCAAAACCTATTTTATCATTAATTTCTAATAATTTTACTCTATAATTATCTGTAATAAGAAAATCGGTTCCAAATATTTCAAATGCATTTTTACAATGTTCTGGTTTGATAAGTTTTTTATAAGATGCATGAAAAACAGTTTTAAAAATTTTAAAAATTTGTGTATTAATTAATTGTAATTGTTCATTTGTTAAATTCATAGAATGTGGATATAAAAGATCAGTTTCATCATCATCTGCTATACCATTTATACCAAGTCCAGTAGATACATGTGAATAATTATCATCAAAATTTTTTGGATTATATTTTTTTGGTGCTGGATAAATAAAACCAGTTGAATAAAAATAACCACTAATCTTTTTATTAATAATACTAATTACTAAGTACATTCGTATATGAAATTTTCTTTCATTATATAACAATGGATTATCTAAATATTTCATTATTATCCATTGTTTATACTTGTCTTTATATTTCATTAAATGTGTGATAAATTTATTAATACTAGTTGATATAATAATACCTTTTCCTGAAAATCCACTTACTGGTTTTAAAATATATGATGAATTTACTATTTGATTTAAAATTTTTTCTAATTCTATTTTTATTTCAATAGAATTTAATGTTTTAAATTTATAGTTATAAAAATCAATAATATGAGTTTCTATCATATATTTTTTTGTTGTTTTAGGATGAATATTTATCATATTTTTATATAATTCTAATTTATTTGTTATAGTTAGTTTAGAATCAAGATGATTATAAAATGTAGAATTATGAGTATTTTGATTAAAGTTCTTATATTCCCAAATATCATCTACAAAATATAAATTTACTGGTAAAAATGATAATTCTTTTTCAGTACATTTTCTAACTTTTGGTATTTCTACATCAGTACAATTTTTAAGTGATTCACCTTTTTCAATCCATGTATTTTTTACTAATATATTTTTTATAATTTCAGTGAATTTTTCACTTCTAATAAAAAAGGAATTCATATATTATTATATATTTTTTTTATTAATGAATTAGCTAAATTTTCTTGAGCTTTATAATTTATTTTACATACACGTTTACAGTCATTAACATCAGTAATTTTATTTTTATAATATTTAGGTATATATGGAATATTAAAATAAAATGTTCCATCAAGATTTTCTATTTCATTTATATAAAATCTCTTATTATCTATACTATATTTATCCATAAACATACTATCTATTGCGTAACTAACATCAATTCTCAAATATACAGGTGTATATTTTAAGTAATTATAAATTACAGAATATGCATCTTTTGCATATTTAATTATATTATTTTCTAATGGAATATTTTTATTTATTTCTTTATTAGGAATTCGTATTATACCATTTGGTTTTTTAAAAATACCAAATGCGACAATATCACTCATTTCTCCGTCAATAAAATTAAAACGATATTCATTTAATCTGTTATTTACTATTTCATTATATGGTTGAATTATAACTAAATATTTTCTTCCTACTAATTTATAATAGTCTGTTAATTTTGGAATAATTGTTAATATTTCATTATTAGAAATAAAAAAAACATGATCTGCATCTCCACTATAACCACATTTAATAACTAATTTATTTATATTTTTTTTTTGATATTTAATTAATTTATCTTTGATATTTTTTTTATGGAAATAAAAAACTTTTGTGTGTGGTAATATTAATTTATTAGGTAATATTTTAAGATATTTTTTAGACGCTGTAATATTATAAAATTTAGTAGGTGGATATATTGGGATTGTTTCTTCTATTTTTTTAAAATAATTAAACATATCAATTAATTTTAAATTTTCATTAAAAAATGAATATATATTTTTTGTTACTAATTCTTCAAAAGATATAATATATTTTGTATCTTTAAGATATGGTTCAATTTCATTTTTATTAGCATTAACTATTTTATATTTTAAATTTTTTTCTCTTAATTTTTTTAAAAATATTTCAGGAAATTTATTATAATATGTAGTACGAAAATTTAGATAATGACCTATTATTAATATCATTAATATTGATTATATATTATATTAAAATATTATATATAATTTATATATTATGAAAACATTACATATAATATTTCCTGTGAATTTATATAAAAAAAATCCATATCTAAAGGGAAAAGATATTGCTGTTATTGAAGAAAAAATTAATTTTACTTATTTAAATTATCATAAAGCTAAATTAGTTTTACATCGTGCATCTATGAAAAAATATTATCATTCAATAAAAACAACAAAAAAGAAATATTATGAATATGATAGTGTAGAAAAAAATATAATAAAAGGATATGACGAAATAGAATTTATTTATCCGAATGATCATTTAATAGTTGAAAAGTGGAAGAAAATATGTGGTAAAAAATTAAAAATTTTACCCTCAATTAATTTTTTAATTTCACAAGAAGAAATTAAAGAGTATAAATTCCCTTATTATCATGATAGATATTTTTATCCTTATATGAGACAAAAATTAAATGTATTAATGACTAAAGATGGAAAACCAATGGGAGGACAATATTCATTTGATAAGCAAAATAGGAAACCATTACCAAAAAATATTATATTGCCAAAAGAACCTAAAAAAAATAATAATATTTATGTTAAAGAAGCAATTAGTTATGTAGAAAATAATTTCCCAGATAATTATGGTTCAACAGAACATTTTATTTATCCCATTGATTCTACTCAAGCAAAAAAATGGTTAGTTAAATTTGTTGAAGAAAGATTAAAATTATTTGGTCCATATGAAGATGCTATAAACAAGGAATCTACATTTGTATATCATTCTTGTTTATCATCTTCATTAAATATAGGTATTATTACAGACCAAGAAATTTTAGATTATGTATTAAAGCATAGTAATAAAATTCCTATGAATAGTTTAGAAGGATACATCAGACAATTAATTGGTTGGCGAAACTATATTTTATTATTTTATGAGAGAGAAGGTGAAAAAATTAGAAAGATGAATTTTTTAAAACATCATAGGAAAATGTCTAATCGTTGGTGGGAAGGAAAAACAGGTATTCCTATAGTAGATCAAGTTATTCAAAAAGTAGATAAATTTGGATATTGTCATCATATTGAAAGATTAATGATACTTGGAAATTTCATGTTGATTTGTGGAATAGAACCAATAGAAGTAAATAATTGGTTTCAGGAATTTGTAGCTATTGATAGTGGTGATGTTTATATGATAACAAATGTAATGGGAATGAGTCAACATGCTGACGGTGGATTAATGATGACAAAACCTTATTTTTCAAGTAGTAATTATATTAAGAACATGTCTAATCAAAAATGGATAGGAACAATACAATTAAAATCTGGTGAATATAATTGGGATATTGTATTTGATGCTGTATATTATAATTTTATAAATCAACATCAAGATTATTTAAAAAAAAATTATTCTACTGCAAGACAAGTTGCTCATTGGATAAAAAAGTCAAAGAAACAAAAAGATGAATTATTATCTTTAGCAAAAGAATATTTAAAATTTATTGAAACAGATGTATAAAAAATTGTTTATAAGGTTTAAATTGATCTATAGTATTAATTAAACTAGTAACAGAGGTTTTTATTATTTCGAAAAAAAATTGAAAAAAAAAAAACTAATAAATTATAAATGTATTTTATCTAACCCATATGGCGAACTTTAAGATATCTGGATCTCCATCCCTGGGGGGAATCCCCCAACACAAGACCGAGAAGGGCATGACCCCTTCCTCAAAATCTATCTCTTCCTCTGCAATGCGTAGGAGCGGGGACTTCACGCCTTCTGGCTTTATGTCACAAAAATCCATGTCTTCTGCTACCTCTTCTTCCGCAATGTGCGGTGGAGGTGGCGGAGGAGGTGGTGGTGTAGGTGATGATCACCGCACCCAATGCTCTCACTGGGTGCAGGGGAATTGCCGCAATGGCACCAAGTGTCGACGTCGTCACTCTTGGAAGGAAAGCGAGAAATCCCTTGACACCTCTGTCTGTCGCGGATGGAATGGCAAAGCATGTCAATACGAGCGAACCAGGGGACTCAATACCTGTCGCTTTCGGCATCCACCTCCGCATCCACCACCGTCTCCAGATCAACCTCCGCCGTCAGACTGTGGAGGTCACGAACCAACACCACGAGAAGACTTCCCACCATTGGTTCTGACATCAATTGGTGCTAGCGCGAAGTCTGGCAAATCCGCAGCCACGGCGTGGGGTGCTAAGCTATCAACAGCACCCTCTACCGTTCTCACTTTGGCGGAGTCATCTCAACCCCAACCCCAACCTCCACAGACACGAACTTTTTACGTCAGAACCTTCCGTGACGTAGAGCGTTCACAATCTAGATGTGCAGCTTCAGAGACTTCTGCCAAGCACGAGGCAAGACTGAAGTTGTTCCCTCGGAGACCTCTGCGAGTATACTCCTGGACTGTCATTCACGAACCAATCGACGAGGAGGAGGACGAGGAGGACTACGATGAGGACTACACTCCGGACTACGCTGAGGACTACGCTGAGGACTACGCTGAGGACTACGAGGAGGACTACGAGGAGGACTACGCTGAGGACTACGAGGAGGACTACGAGGAGGACTACGAGGAGGACTACGAGGAGGGCTACGAGGAGGGCAACTACGAGGTTGATGATTCCCTCACCGACAAGGAACTCCCTACATCGTCTTCAATCGTCAGTTCTCGTGGATTCTAGTTATGGGATATTAGATGAGTAGGTTTAGTAGTATATAGGTTTTATTTAGATGATTTTATAAGTAGATTTTCTTTTTCTTTTATTTTCTTTTGTAGGTAGATTAGAAAAACAATTTATTTATGAAAGTCTTTACAAAAGAGATGCTAGAGAAAAAAAATTGAAAAAAAAAAAACTAACATCTTTTAATATATTTTTGAATACATAACATGGCGATTTTAATATTAAAATATCCATGCCCGGGGGAAATG
>Ga0214919_10010276_pt1 | contig 11902 bp, 8 predicted proteins | sample LL1503_MetaG_FD_177994 | JGI IMG/M metagenome (GOLD analysis project Ga0214919, IMG submission 177994) | Freshwater microbial communities from Lake Lanier, Atlanta, Georgia, United States - LL-1503 | ecosystem: Environmental > Aquatic > Freshwater > Lake | place: USA: Georgia | collected 2015-03-15
AAAAATTAATCCTAAAGCTTTTGCGATTGATAAGACGATGTTTAAATTAGATAAGCCTACATTGATTTTAGTAGTATCAATATTAATGATATTGTCTGCTTTGTATATTAAGTTTTGGTAAGCAAAATGTAACAGACTAGTTTTAAAAACATGATTATAATGGGAGCTACACTATAAGATATTACGATTGAATTTTAGTTGAATTAATGTATTACTTTATCAGCGCAGCAGCTGCTTGCAAAGGCGTCAGGCTTTGCTTTAAATGCAAAGCCCATACCCATAATATAACCCATGGCATCCTTTAGAGCGTCATTACTTTTAAATTGTGCGTTTGTATTGATATCTGCATGAATTTCCATCTCTATATCATATTCTATAAACAAATCACAAAGTTCATAAGCAATTTCAATGCTTTTGGAAACTTCTAATAACATTCGTTCTTTAAGGTGAAAATTTTGTTTTGTTTTTTCATTGTGCATAAACATGAACCCGCCACTTTTTTGTCTTAAAAAAACAATAACAGTGGCAAATTCGGTGATGTTTTGTTTTACCTGACTATCAGTTCCAATGTATACTTTTAACTTGTTGTGTTGTGCTAATTCGGCTTCAATCGTTTTTCTTACCTGTTCTTTAATTGGTAATTCTATTGTTTCTCCATTAAATTTTCTCCAATTCATAATGCGCCATTTTTAATTAGAAATTGAATGAAATTAAAAATAAAATAAATCTAGGGTTAACTAGTTTATAATTATACATTTTAATTTAGTTTATCTTGATTCGCATTCATTTTATTAACTAGATAAACTGTTTTTAATTTACTACAAATCCCCTTCACTCTAATTATTTTTATATACTAATTGACCATTCACCCAGGTTTCTAAAATATGAATATTATGAATTTGGCTAGACGGAATTTTTAAAGGATTTTCTTTTATGATCACAAAATCTGCAAATTTTCCTTTTTCTAAGGTGCCTTTTTTATTCAATTCTCCAGTAGCATTTGCACCCCCTTTAGTATACATTATTAATGCATCTTCTGCATCTATACATTGTTTTGGACCTAAAATTTTACCATTGGGTGTGGTTCTTAAAACTGTACTTTCCCATCGAGTTCTGGTGTCATAATTGGAAACAGGGGCATCCGAATGTAAAGCGGGTAAAATACCAGCATCTAAAAAACTTTTTGTTGCAAACATATTATTTAATCTTTCATCACCATAAGGTTCTAATAAGTCACCTAGTTCATTAATATAATTATGTAATACTGGAATGACGCCTAATTGTTTTATTTTTTGAATAATTGCATCGTTTATAATACTACAATGCTCAATTCTGTGATGAATATTCAAGGGGTTTCCTGATGCATATACTTTTTCGAATGCTTTTAATACCATATCAATTTCTCGATCGCCATTACTATGAACACATATTTGTAATCCTTGTTTGTGAATTGCTAAAAAAAGAGAATCTAATTCTTCTTGTGTTCTTTTATAAGGTATTCCAAAGTAATCATTTTTTCCAGTTGCAGGATTGGGCATGTTATAAGGTTCATATAACCAACAGGTTTTACCGCTTAATGAATTTCCATGAAATACTTTAATGGATTTAACTCTCAAGAAATCACTTTCAATTTGAGGAATAGCTAAATCATTGAAATTTTGTAATGTTTTCCATGAATCGGTTTCGTGATGTGCATCACCGCCTTCCATGATAGGTAATAGTTTATCTAGCATCATAATATTAAAACGCATAGGAAACTTTTCTGCAACAAGCGATTGGTAAATTTTTAATCTATTAATATCTGCTCCTGCATCTCCCATACTAGTTATTCCAAATGACAATAACGTATTAAAATACCTTTTGTAACTGTCAAATTGCTCAGCAAATGTTTTCTCAGGGAAGGCGACAATGGAATCATTTTTTGTTAGATTCATTGCTGCCGATTCCTTACAAATACCGTTCGGCATTCCATCATTAAATCTTTCATAAGTGCCCCCTTTTGGATCAGGAGTTTCTTTCGTTATTTTATTGATTCGCAATAAATAAGAGTTTGCCACCGATTTGTGACCAGATGCATGCGTTATAAAAATGGGATGATTTGTACTTGCTTTATCAAGAATTAAACAGGTAGGTTCTATTCCTAATTTGCTCTCATTATATCCTCTAGCCCTTATTAACATTCCCTTAGGAGTGATATTTGCTTTTTTTGAAAGCAATGAGAGTAAGCTTTGGATAGATGTAACAGTATCTATTTTTAATATATGATCAGGTTCATTAAATTTTGTTTCTGGATTGGGATGTAAATGAACATCATTAAAACCGGGTATAATGGTTTCTCCATTTAGATCAATCACTTTTGTTTGATTGGTTTTGTATTTTAAAGCGTTCGACCTTTCTCCTACATACATAATTTTTCCTTCCTTAATTGCCATTGCATTATGATGTGCACCTTTTTTTGAAGCAGTTATAACATTTGCATTTACAAATATAATATCTGCATTTTGCGCAAATAGTGCAATTGGGAAGGCACAAAAAAATAGGGCCGAAATAAATAATAATTTCATTAATTAAAATTAGGGTTCTATCTCAATATCATTCTCTTCTTCAAATAACAAATCGAATTCGTCAGACTTTTCTTCACTTAATTCTTCGATGATATCAAAAATCTCATCATTTAATTTTTTCCAAATAATAGTTTCTTCATTTTCATGTATAAGTAATAATACACAAAATTCCGTTTTCATTATTGGCTCCACTAATAATACAACATCTCCATCAAATTCATTAATAAGATATTTTCTATCTAAGCTTAAATCATTAAATACTGACATAAAGTTAATTTTGATTAGTTTAATTATTTACAAGTTAATCTTTCATTGGAAAAATGAATTTTTTTAAGGCATCATTCATATTATCTTTTTGTAAACATTTAAAAATATACATAGTTTTCATGCATTGTTTCTAATTACTAAAATTGAATATATATGAAAAAGGGAATGTAGAAACACTCCCCGTTTGTCTAACACCTTTGACACCTTATTTTGGGAACTCACTAACCCAGCTTAAACCACCCTTCAAATAATTTTTCGCCACCTAGCTTAAAGATTTTTTGTTCAACAACAATATTATCAATCTGTTTAATTAAAGTAACCACCTTGTTTTGTTGTAAAAATTGATTGTTTATAAAAACACCGAAATTAATTTTTGAACTTTCTTTAAAATACATTTCCACATTCCATTTGTTTCCAGAAAATTCCTTAATCCAAGGTCTGCCATTTTCATCTGTATATGAAACCTGACCAAATGTTACAAAACTAATTTCAACAATGAGCTCCACTTTAATCAATGGCAGTGTATCTATCATGCGATTATTAGGAAACATTTTATAAATATCTTTTACAGATATTGTTTTAGCTGACATATTGATTTGCTTGAATACACTTGTAAATTAATCAAGACAGATTAAGAGAATATTAATTTGACATTAAGTTTCAGTAAACCTGATATCAAATGGCATTAATTAATTGTAAACACATTTTAATTGACTCTAGAGTATTTTCTAGATCTAAAATATTTTGATTTCTAATGTTAACCCTATATTAATAAAATTAATTATTGTTAATATTATTTAAAATCTCATCAAATAAATTTGAACAAAATTTTGAATATAATTTTTATCAAATGATAATTATTTTATTAATATTTTGATAATATCATTTAATAAAAATAAATAAAATACAAAATATATCTTGCTCCCTCAAAATTGAAACCAATTTATTATGAATCAAGTAAAGACTAAATTTTTATTAAAGTATCTAATGATGCCGTTGGCATTAATTAGCTTTGTATTTACTTTAAATGCACAAAATTTAAATGTAACTGGTAAAGTTATTGATGCGACTACTGCTAATGCCATTGAAGGAGCTAGCATTACATTAAAGGGCGGTAACAAAACAACTTCCAATGCGAACGGTATTTTTATCATTAACGCTTCTAAAGGAAGTGCTATTTCTGTATCATTTATTGGATATCAAACTACACAACTGATAGTTAATGGATCTGATTTACTTGTTAAATTAACTCCTTCTATCGAAAAATTAGAAGATGTAGTTGTTACTGGTTTAGGTGTTAAGAAAGATGCTAAAAAATTAGGATATTCTGTTCAAGAAGTGAAAGGATCTGATTTAGTAAAAGCTAGAGAACCTAACCCAGTGAATGGTTTAGTGGGAAAGGTAGCGGGTTTGGATGTTGCTATTAATCGTGAGATGTTAGCTAGTCCAAACGTTTCTTTACGTGGTTATAATATCTCTTTGTATGTGGTTGATGGTATACCTGTTACTTCAGATACATGGAATTTAAGTCCTGACGATATTGAATCTTATACTGTTTTAAAAGGTTTAGCAGCTACTGCGATTTATGGTAGCCGTGCACAAAATGGAGCGATTTTAATTACAACTAAAAGAGCAAAGAAAAATGATAAGGGATATACCATCGAATTTAATTCTTCTACTCAAGTTGATAAAGGTTTTATAGCTTTACCAAAAACACAATCTTTATATGGAGGTGGTGACTATTCTCAATATGCTTTTGGAGATGGAAAAGGGGGTGGTATCAATGATGGTGATTATGATGTCTGGGGACCCGCTTTAAATGGACAATTAATACCTCAATGGAATAGTCCTATTGATCCAATTACAGGCGCAAGAAGAGCAACACCTTATTTACCAGTAGGGGTGAATAATTTATCTCGTTTTATTCAAGCGGGTGTTTTATCAACTAATAATATAAGTTTCTCATCTGCTACAGATCGTTCTAATGTTAGAATGTCATTAAGCAATACCAATCAACAAGGCATTATTCCAAATACAAAATTAAATACCATCAATTTTAATTTGAATGCGAGTTATAATTTAAGTAGCAAATTTAAAATTGATGGTAGTTTGAATTATAATCGTCAATTTTCTCCCAACACTCCAGATGTTTCTTACGGACCTAACAGTGTGATATATTCTGTAACGGTTTGGACGGGTGCGGATTGGAATATTGATGATATGAAAGATTATTGGCAAAAAGGGAAAGAAGGGGTTCAATCTAAATTTGCTGAATATCAACGTTATCACAACCCGTATTTTATGAGTTATGAGTGGTTACGTGGACATTATAAGAATGATGTTACGGGAAATGTTGCTTTATCTTATAAACCAAATACGGATTTCGAAGCCATATTAAGAACTAATTTCAGCGCTTACAATTTATTAAGAAATGAAAAATTGCCATATTCAGCACATCCATATGGTCGTGAATTAAATCGTGGTGATTACAGAGAGGACGTTAGATCCTTATTTGACAATAACGTTGAAGCTTTGGGTAAGTATAATCATAAGTTTAGTAACAATATAGTAGTTGATGCGGTTGCAGGGGTGAATGCTCGTAATTTTACCTACCAATCTAGTTTTACAACTACCGATTACTTAAACGTTCCAGGTTTATATTCTTTTGCAAACTCATTAAATGCAGTTAAAGCGTATAATTACCATTCAGATATGTTGGTTTTGAGTTCTTATTACCAAGCGGGTGTTGAATTAGGTAAATATTTAACATTAACAACAACTGGTAGAGTAGATAAAAGTTCTACTTTATTAATTAATAATAACACGTATTTCTACCCATCTTTTTCTGCAGCATCAGTTATTTCTGATTATGTCAAAATGCCTGAAATTATCAGTTTCTTAAAAGTAAGAGCAAGTTATGCATCAGCAAAATCTCCAAATACCTCGTCTTATGTTGGACCAGCAGGATATCCAGTAGGTTACGGACAACCTTATGTAAGTGTTTATGGAGGTCCTTCTTATTCTTTATCTAATCCAGCCTATTCTATTGGAACAGTATACAATAACAACACAGGCGCAAGTGCACCTTTAAATGCAATTGATTCTAGCATTAAATCCTCTCAGGTGACAAGTACCGAATTTGGTTTTGATGTGAAAGTATTAAGAAACAGATTAGGATTATCTGCAACTTTCTTTAATAACATTAATGGACCAGGTATTCGTAATTTCCCTATTTCTGAAACAACTGGGATAACAGCATTTACTACCAATGCTATTAAAACACAAGTAAGTGGAGCTGAAATTTCATTAACAGGTTCTCCATTAAGAAATCCAAAAGGATTAAATTGGGATATCGTTGCCAATTGGTCAACATTCAAAGAAACGTATAAAGAATTACCAAGCAATTTTGAAAGTTATCAGTTCCACCAAGGAGATCGTGTTGACAAATTATATGCAGGGGTAACCGCAAAAACAGCAGATGGCCAAGTGATTAATAATAGCGCTGGTTATCCAGTGTATTTACCAAAAGCACAGTATGTTGGTAACGCAGATGCAGATTGGAGCTGGTCTGTATATAACAAATTCAATTATAAAGCCTTTACTTTCGCATTCCAATTTGATGGAAAAGTGGGTGGTATGGTACAAGACCGTGTCATGAGAAAAGGTATTGAAGGTGGTTCTAATATATTCACTGTTCAAGGAGCTGTTGGAGCTGCAAGAGCTTACGAAGCTGCTCATTATAATGATCCAGGATTTAAAGGAACTTATGTGGGTGAAGGTGTACAAATTAGCAATGGAACTTCTATTAAATATGATCCTGTTACAGGGGTAATTACAAATTTAAGTGCCTTACAATTCTCTAAAAATACCGGTATTGTTAATTATATTCAAGACTATGTAAGTAGCTTTTTTAATGACTTTGAACATACTTCAGTATCTAAAACATATGGTAAGTTAAGAGAGGTAGTTATTACATATTCCTTGCCTAAAGAGATGATAGGTAAAAAATCATTTATTTCTAAAGTAGATATATCATTAGTGGGTCGTAATTTATTATACTTCTTCCCTGATAGATTCAAGGATATGGATATTGATCAATATTCAGGTAGAGACTATAATAGCAGTAATAGTAGAGAATATAATTTACAAACACCAACTACTCGTAGTTATGGTATTAACTTAAACATTGTTTTCTAATAATAAAATAATTGTTTAAAAAAATAAAAAATGAATATGAAAACAAATAAATTAATAGCACTATTTTTTGCAGTTATTGCAATTGCATTTAGTAGTTGTACAAAAACATTTGAGAAATATACTCAAAATCCAAATCAACCCACTTCGGTTCCAGCTTATTTGTTGTTGAGACAAATTGAGAATAACTTAATGGTATTTCCAGGTGGTGATGAAGAAAAATGGTCTCAATTTACATTATCTACCTATACTTACTATGGTACGAATGAGTATTGGAGTGGAAGTACTTCTTTAAATTACAATACTCTACAAAATATTGTTGCAATGGAGAAGGAAGCTGCAAAAGCATCTGCAAACCCATCTGACTTAACTCCTTATAGTGCTTTGGCAAAATTTTTCAAGGCATATTTGTTTGTTAATATGAGTTTGAAAACAGGAGATTTACCCATGTCTGATGCTTTAAAAGGTTTATCTAATGCAACACCTAAGTATGATTCACAAAAACAAATTTTTCTTCAATCTTTGCAATTATTGGAAGAAGCCAATACGCAATTAACTACTTTAATTGCAAGTTCTAATACTGCTTTGTTAGGAGATTTTTATTTTCAAGAAAGAATCTCTGGAGGTGTGGATGCCTTAACAGCTTTAAAAAAATGGCAAAAAGTGGTTAATACTTATAAATTAAGAGTTTTAATTGAATTAAGTAAAAAATCAACTGATACAGATTTAAATATCAAGCAAAAATTTGCTGATGTTTATAATAATCCAACAAAGTATCCAATTATGTCAGATTTATCTGACAACTGGGAGTATGTTTATAATTCAAATTATAATTACTATCCAAATAATAAAGGAAATTATGGTTTTGATGCACTTCGTTTATGTGTTGGTTCAACTTGGTTAAATACATTGTCTAGTTTAAAGGATTTAAGAGCGATGAAAGTAGCAGATCCCGCTCGTGGATTAGGATTTTCTGACACTTCTTACAAATCATTTGTAGGTGGTGGAGCAGGCGAAGACATGTCAGTATTGGGTGGAAATATTGTTGCACTTAAAATTTCTCCTATTGGTCGTAAAAGATATTATGATGGTTATACCGGAGAAAATACATTCTTAGTTGGTTATCCTGAAATGTGTTTAAATATTGCAGAAGCAATAAATAGAGGTTGGATTACAGGGTCTGCAGACACTTGGTACCAAAAAGGGGTAAAAGCAATGTTTAGTTTTTATGGCATTGTAGATGGCGCAAATACTGTTTCTTTCTTAAAAACAACCGCACCAGGTGATTATTTAAACTATACAGTAAATTTTAGCTTTACAGATTATTTTAATCAAACTGCAATAAAATATGCAGGTGATAATTCTACTGGATTAAATCAAATTTTAACTCAAAGATATTTATCATTAGCTCGTAATTCTGGTTTAGAAGGTTATTATCAATGGAGAAGAACTGGCGTTCCTACATTTAGTGTAGGCGCAGGTACAGGAAACAGTAATACCATTCCTCTTCGTTTCCAATATCCTTCTTCTGAAATTTCAACTAATGGCACTAATTTAAATGCCGCATTAACTTCACAGTATGGTGGCAAGGATGATATCAATGCTAAAATGTGGATTATTCAATAAATGTTTTCTTGTAATTTTTGTTAATATTTCATTAGGGTCTCTTTCTAGAGACCCTTTTGTTTTAAATTTATAAAATGAAAAATATTTTGACTTTTATTATCTCTTGTATAATATTACTTAATAGTATCTCTGCTCAAACTAGACCATTACGTACCTTACCGCCATCGAAAAATAAAATTATTGTCATTGCGCACAGAGGTGATCACACCAATGCTCCTGAAAATAGTATTTTAGCAATCCAAAATGCCATTGAAGATGGTGTTGATTATGTAGAATTAGATATTAGAACTACGTTAGATGGTCGTTTAATTTTAATGCATGATGTTACTGTGAACAGAATGACAAACGGAACGGGTAAAATTAGAGAGTTGACTTATGACAGTATTAGGTCTTTAAAATTTCTGATGAAAAATAATATTTATGCAGACACTACTAAAGTTCCAAATTTTGAAGAAGTTTTACAAATTTGTAAAGATAAAATAAATATTTATTTGGATTTCAAAGATGCAAATGTGGAACAAGTATATTCCAAAATAGTGAATGCAAATATGCAAAACCAGTTTGTTGTTTATATTAATTCCGCTAGTCAATATGTACAATGGCGCAAAACAGCTCCCAATATGCCTCTTATATTAAGTTTGAATACAAAAATAAAAGATAGTCTTTCAATGACTAACTATTTAAACCGAATTAATATTGATATATTAGATGGTAATTGGACGGAATATACTACCGAAACAGTTAGATCGGCTTTTGTAAATGGTGTCCCAGTATGGGCTGATATGCAATCCAATCAAGAAGACGAAATTTATTGGCAAAAAGGCTTGAATCTTGGATTATTAGGTATTCAAACTGATCACCCCAAAGAATTAATAAAGTTCTTACATAAAATATACCCACAAATCAATTCGTATTCTAAATTTTAACCTTCTTCATTTTATCATTCATAATACTAGTCATGAAAAAAATAATTTGTTTTATCGCGATATTGTTTAATATATGTTATGTTTATTCTCAAAAAGTAATTTTTATCATTGCAGATGGAATTCCTGCAGATGTTGTTGAAAATGCACATTTAACAAATTTTAATCGAATCATGCAGGAGGGGACTTATGTAAGGAGTCATGTTGGGGGAGACAAAGGAACCTATAATCAAACACCCACTATATCAGCAGTGGGTTACAACAGTTTATTAACGGGCACCTGGGTAAATAAACATAATGTATGGGATAATAATATCAATAATCAAAATTATTCCTATCCAAGTATTTTCAAATTATTCAAGGAGCAATATCCAAAAAAGAAAATAGGTATATTCAGTACTTGGTTAGACAACAGAACAAAATTGGTAGGAGAAGGAATTGCAGCTACTAATTTTTTAAAATTTGATGATATTTCAGATGGATATGAGCTTGATACAATTCAGTTTCCGCATGATAAAACTTCAAAATATATTCATTTAATTGATGAAAAAGTGACTACTGATGCAGTTAAATGTATAAAAGAAAAAGCACCAGATCTTTCTTGGGTATATTTAGAATTTACTGATGATATGGGACATAGATATGGAGACAGCCCAGAATTGGCAGATGCTCTAAAAAATCTTGACCATCAAATTGGTCAATTATATGATGCAATATTATATCGAAAAACAAATTTTAATGAAGATTGGCTAATTTTAATTACTACCGATCATGGGAGAGATGAAAAAGATGGCAAAGGACATGGTGGTCAAAGTTTAAGACAAAGATCTACTTGGATAGTTTCTAATAAAAAGTTCAATGACTATGCTTATCAATCTTATCCGGCTATAGTAGATTTAATGCCTACAATAGCCAATTTTTTATCTATTCCTATTTCGGTTCCTATTCAATATGAAATTGATGGAGTTTCACTCATTGGAAAGGTTTCAGTTGCTCAACCACAGATTAATATTTTTCAAAATACTTTGGATGTATCTTGGCAAAATTTTAATGAAGAAGGAAATGTAAAAATTTTCATGTCAACGAGCAATAATTTTAATAAAAATGATACTGACAACTATATTCTTCTTGGAGAATTTCCAGTAAAACAAAGAAATGTTGCTATTGATATTAGTAAATATAAAAGCAGTTTTTATAAAGTTGTAATAGAAGGAAAATATAATAGCATCAATAAATGGTTTGAAAAAAAATAAAGGCTACCATTTTTAAATAGTAGCCTTTGTTGATTAATTTTTCTTCTCCACTTTATAATGGCTTTTCCTTATTTCATCTTCATCATCCATGTCCGGTCCTTTTAAGACTTTTCTCCAATCTATGTCTCTATTGTAGCGCTTCATCGCATTGGTAGAATTAAATATTTCTTTGGATGGAAACACTAAATTATAAGGTTGGTAATTAGGTTTATCAGTAAAAAAGTCATCTAATAAACTTGCAGTGGCATCATATTGATTTACATAAGGAACATCTAAAATATTATAAATCACTTTTAAGATAGAACCAAAATTGGCATGTGTATTGGAGGTGTAATTTCTTTTTACATAGGGTCCCGCCATCATTAATAAACTTCTATGTGCATCGATATGATCCACGCCACCTTGAGGGTCATCTTCTGTTATAATGACTAACATGTTTTTCCAATAGGGTGTTCTTGATAAAAAATGCAATATTCTTCCCACAGCTAAATCATTGTCTGCAACATAGGATTCATGATAAGGATATCCATCCTTAGGTCTTGGATCTGCAGTATGGTCATTAGGCACTTGCATGGTAATGAGACTGGGTAACGGCTTATTTTTGTTTAACCATAATTTTTTAAACTCAGATTCAAATTGATTCATTCTAAATTGATCGGGAATATTACAATTAAATCCTGCATAATTACGACTTGTATTTTTCCATAGATTTTTTTGCATAGGTACCATAACAGCATGTCCACTGCCTGTTGCTGTATCATTCCATTCTTCTCTATTGTGAGCAGTTTCGTTGGCCTCACCAAAATTATAATAGGAAACATTTTTTCTTTCTAAAGCCTCCCACAATCCCCCTCTTTCTGCATAATCTTCGGGATCTATACTTCCAGATGTTCCTGGAAACCTTCTTCCGGAAGCTTTCGAAAATATTTTAGCTGTTTTATCGACACTGGAATTAGTTTCTACCCATTCGTTAGGAATCACACCCATCATCCAATGATGTCCGTGTATGGAAGCATCACCATCACAGTAAAAATTATCTGAATAAGAAAACTCTTGAGCTACTTTAATATGATTA
>Ga0214919_10010277_pt1 | contig 11900 bp, 10 predicted proteins | sample LL1503_MetaG_FD_177994 | JGI IMG/M metagenome (GOLD analysis project Ga0214919, IMG submission 177994) | Freshwater microbial communities from Lake Lanier, Atlanta, Georgia, United States - LL-1503 | ecosystem: Environmental > Aquatic > Freshwater > Lake | place: USA: Georgia | collected...
GTATGCGTAAATGGACTCCCGATCGCTCGCAGGAACTCCCTCAAAATTAGTTCCGATCTCAATCGACTGGGGATCGACGATGACGGCGTACTTGCGGAGGCGATGGATAATTTGGTCGATCTCCTTTCGCTTCTCCGGAGTGCCGTAGCTCATCGAGTAGCTGGCGTACACAACCCAGGGATTTGGATGGGTGACCAGTTTATAGAGGGCCTCGGGGGGTTCGCCCACGGCGATGACATAGTGGGGTACTCCCATGTACCGAGCCCAGTCTTCGGAGAGGCTGACCTCCTCGTTCATCCAGGAAAGAATATCGTATAGGGTATGGTTACGCTGTTTGAGGGCGATAAGAAAGGGGTCGGCCTCTTGGAGGGTTTCAAGCTTGAGCTTGATGGCCCACTCCGCATCGATCAGGGTGACGATCAGGTCCGGCTTAATAAAATCTCGCAAAACCCGTTGATCCTTGAATTTGCGATTGATTCGGTTCCACTCAACTGTCGCGGGTGCACGAATAATGACGTCCTGATAATTGTTTCGCTGAATCTCGTACCCAATCTTTTCGTACTCTTTCTCGCGGGTCAGCTCGAAAACATAGTCGGTCGTGCCTAAAAGACGTTCGAGCGGTTTTTTGCCTGCCTTCGTGAAGTCATCGATGGCGTTGTAGACCTTGATCTCGCGGTTATTCCGTTGACCGAGGGCGACAACTCGCCGTAAGTAGTCGGCATCGTCCATGCCCGCAATCATCCCGGTGACTAGAACACGCATCTTGTAAAGTTACCGATTTTTTTTGGAAAAGCGATCTGCTTTCCGTCTTCCATGATTACGGAGAAAGGTGATTTCTCAAAGGCCAACCGTAAAACAGACGCCGATTTTTAAGGGGTTATTAGCTTCCATTTGAGGTAAGATTGCTCAGTGAAATTAAAAGGACTCCTCGCCCTCATTTTTACCTCGGTTGGAATCTTAATACTTCTGCTGTTGGGAAACGCGCTTTTAAGCCGTCAGAAAGACGCCGAACTCGGTGAGGCGGAGCTACAAAAGCATTACTCCTATCAGTTGGCGGATGAGCTTCGGCAAAGTTCGGATGATTTGACGCGGATGGCCCGCACCTACGCGGTGACGGGGAACAAAAAATATCAAAAGTTCTTTAACCGCATTTTGCAAATTCGCAATGGGGAGGTAGCCCGACCTGAGAACTATGACCAGATTTATTGGGATTTAGTGACGGGAGATGAGGAGTTGGGAAATTCAGAGCAAGGAGAGAAAGCATCGCTTGAAAGCCGAATGTTGAAGGCAGGATTTACGGTGGATGAGTTTGCCCTGCTCAAGACCTCCCAGAATCGAAGCGACTCACTGGTTAAATTGGAAAATGTTGCCCTGCACGCCTTGCAGGGCGAATTCGACGATGGAACAGGGTCGTTCCAGATTCAGAAGGCACCCGATCAGGCCCTCGCGATTGAGATTCTTCACAGCCAAAAGTATCACGATGCCAAAGCGCAAATTATGGAGCCACTAAGAGAGTTTGCGCAAACGGTGAACCAAAGGACCTATGTCTTAGTTGAAAGATTGAAATCAGAAATCGACCAAAGACTGAAGCTGGGCATTGCCCTCTCAGCGATCCTGTTTGGGTTACTGATCATTGGATACTTTTTCATTTTACGGCTTGTGCTTCGCCCGGTTGATTTACTTTCTCAGGCCGTAAGCCAATTGGAGCGGGGGAAATATATTGAGGTAACAGGAGTCCATGGAGTCAAAGAGCTCAACCAATTAATGCAGGCTTTCAACCGGATGGCATCCTCCCTTCGTCTCAGGGAAAAAGAAAAAGAAACGGCTTTGACGGATCTTGGGGAAAAAGCAACCGCTTTGGAAAAGGAGAGGGGGCGTACGGAGAAGCTGCTTCTGAACGTATTGCCAGTTGCGATTGCGGATCGGTTGCAAAAGGGAGAGAAGGTTGAGGCAGAAACATTCCCTGAAGTGACGGTCTTCTTTGCTGACATCGTGGGCTTTACCAAGCTGGCGACGGAACTCGGGCCACGTAGCGTGGCGACCCTCTTAAACGAGCTCTTTGAAATCTTTGATGATTTGGCGGAGAAGCATAAGTTGGAGAAGATTAAGACGATTGGGGATTGCTACATGGCGGTGGCGGGGGTGCCGGATCGTAGTCCGACGCATGCCCAGCAGATGGCGGACTTTTCCTTGGAGGCTTTGGCGGCTTTGAAGAGCCAGAACAAGCAGATGTCGCGCAATCTGGAAATTCGAATTGGGATGCACAGCGGAACCGTGGCCGCAGGGATCATTGGCCGAAAGAAGTTTGCCTACGATTTGTGGGGGGATGTGGTCAATATCACTAGCCGGCTAGAGGGAACGGCCGAGCCCATGAAAATTCACGTGAGTGAGAGTGTGCACGCACGCTTGGAGGATAGTTATCTTTTTGAAGAGAGGGGCGAGGTAGAGCTCAAAAATCGGGGGAAGTTGCGAACCTACTATCTTGTGGGAAAAAAGGCCGAGAGAAGCTAGGGGAAAATACCTCGAGCAAGATTTGAGCCCTAAAGTCTTTTTGGATCACTCGGGCCAAGGTCGCCCAGAGGGCAAAAAAAGTGGCTAGGGAGGGAATTGAACCCCCGACACGAGGATTTTCAGTCCTCTGCTCTACCAACTGAGCTACCTAGCCAATGAATAGGGTGTAGATCATAAACCAATAAACCGCTCTCTGGAAAGCGTGCTTTCCATCCAAGGAGAGAATTCCTTATCTTAGGGGCATGAGCCAAGAAACCGTTGTTCGCCCTGAGCCAATAGTGAAAATCTTGATGGGGTTGGCGGTGCTGAGCCTTTTGACGATCGCCGTCTGCCAAGTGATTCTGGTTCTGCGTCCATCAGCTCAGCCCATCGTCAGACGTCCTGTCATACCGATGGAGAACCGGATGAGCCCGCAGGGTATCCCACCCTATCCTCAAGGCGCGATGCCCTCTGGACTCCCCGTAGACGCCCGCTCACCCCAAGGAAATCCTCCGCAGTCTTTTGAAAAGCCCACGAAGAAGTAAGCCGTGGCTACGGTTGGGCGGGAAGAGTGAACGAGGTGGAGGGGTCGGAATATTTCATCGCGAGAAAAGAGAAAGGTGATATTAAAGATCTATGGACGAAATTCTTAGAAAAAATGTAGCAAGATCGAGTCAAACGGGTTTTACGTTGGTGGAGTTGCTGGTGGTGGTGACGATCATCGGGCTGTTGGTCGGACTGATCTCAGTTGCGGTTCCGAAGGCGCTTGAATCCGGTATGAAGGCAAAGGCGAAGGGGGAGTTGACTTCGATTGTGGCGGCGGTCAAAGCGTACAAGCAGGAGTATGGGCGCTTTCCAGGCGACCCTTCAAAAACAAATCGGCTTTTTTCAAGCAACTCATCCCCTGACACTATCAAGACCTTTATGAAAGTGTTGAGTGGCGACTCAACTGCTTTATTAGATAGCCAAGTTGCAAATCCAAAAGGAGTGCGCTTTTTTGAAGGAGCAAAAACAGATGGAACGATGGACGACCCTTGGGGTGGCCAATACCTAGTGCTTGTCGATTCTTCAGAGACTGGATCATTGAGCTACACAAACGCCGGGTCTGTTGTAAATTTAAGTCTATCAGTATTAGGAGTTTGTTATGGCAAGGATGGCAAAGCCGACACAGCTAGCGGATCAAAGAACGATATTTTTAGTACTGATCTAAAGTAAGCAATCTACTTGAGACAGCGTTGGGGACAGAGTTTCCGTAACTCGCACTGGGTGCAGTTCGGGTTTCGTGCCATGCACCGCCTCCTGCCGTGCGCAATGAGTAGGTGTGAGACCAGTGTCCAATCCTCCTTCGGAATCAGCCGCACAAGTGCGCTCTCCACTTTCACGGGGTCGAGATGCCGCGTCAGTCCCATCCTGCGTGAAAGGCGACCCACATGGGTATCCACCACAACTCCCTCCGCCAGTCCAAATGCGTTCCCTAAAACCACATTTGCAGTTTTACGACCAACCCCTGCAAGTTTGTGAAGTGCCTCCATCGTTCTTGGGACTTTTCCTTGATGGTCTGCCACCAAGGAGGCGGCACAGGAGCGAAGGGATCGCGCTTTAGCTCGATAAAATCCAGTCGAGTGGATGATTTTCTCCAACTCTTTCTGTGAAATCGCCGCCAAGGACGCGGCATCTGGACAGCGAGTAAAGAGGGCAGGGGTGACCTGATTCACCCTCTCATCAGTGCACTGGGCGGAGAGAATGGTGGCAATAAGCAGTTCTAGCGGGGTGGAAAAGTGAAGAGCGCAGTGGGCGTCGGGATAGATCCGCTTGAGAAGAGTGAGAATGCGACTCGTCCGTTGGACAAGAGCCGGGGAGGGGCTCACGGTGCGGCCGGGGCGGAGGCAGCCGGCAGAGATTGGAGAAGCTCGCTGGCCTGGGTGGTGACAGAGGAGGTGGGGTATTTGGAGAGCAGAGAGGTGACCAGTTTTCGAGACTCATCATTCTTTCCCTGAGATCGTCGAATCTTGGCCGCACGCAAAAGCCCCTGACCCGAAAGCTCGGGGAGATTGTCATAGTAGAGATCGATCTTCTGATAGTAGGAGACGGCCAGATCGAGCGGATCGAGGGGAGGTTTGCCGACTCCTTGATCCAGAACAGGAGAGGAAAGTTTTTTTGCCGCGAGCGATTCCAGAGCGCCTCCGAAGGCGAGCATCGATTTCGCCTTCATCTCGTTCGATGCGTTGCTGCTTTCGATGATTGCTGTCCAGAGCTCAAAGGCGGCCGGCTCTTTTTTCGTGCCGTCAAACTTACCTGCCTCGGCCAAGGCTTGAGCCCGCAGGTAGTTAGCCTCCTGAACTTTGTCGGACCAAGGGTAGTCCCGAGCGAGCTCGGCAAAAGACTTCTCCGCCTCCGCTTTTCGGTTGGCCTGAAAATCGATCTGCCCCAGACCAAAGAGAGCAGCGGCTTGGGCGTATTGGCGGGGATCCTTGGTGCCGACCTTGGCGGGGAACTCCTTACGGATTCGCTCAAAGACGGGACGTGCCTCCTCTCCTTGGCCCGCGGCAATGAGAGCGTTGGCGAAGCGCTGAAGATCTTTCCAATCGAGTGAAACTTTAGTGGCCAGTGACTGTTTATACGCCTCTTGATACAAGCGAAGCGCGAGAGTGCTCTGGCCCGCTTCAAAAGGGACGCTGGCTTGGGCAAAGAGGATCTGTGCAACCAGACCAGGCTGGGAGCTGGCTTGGCCCGCAAGATCGCGGAAAGGCTGCAGACAATCCTCTACCGGCGCCTCTCCCGATTGAAAGCGGAAGAGAGAGAGGGAGACCAGTTTTGAGAGAACGGGGGAGACTTTAGCGGAGGAGATTCCAAGAATCGATTGGCGAAGGAAATCGATGGAGCGTTGAATGGACTCTTTCCACTTCTTTTTTCCGTCGTCGGCAAGCGAGGCATAGTTTCCTAGGGTTTTCGCAGAGGTGAGCTCCAGATCCGCCGATTTTTCGAGAGCGGAGTAGGCAAGATCGGAGATGGCGACGGGCGGAGGGGAGACCTTGGGGTCGGGGAATAGCTCCTTGAAGAGTTCAAACGCGCGCCGATAAGCTTGAATGGCTTGGCTTTCGTCCTTCTCTTCGGCAAAGGATGCGCCGCGAGCGAGGTAGGCGGCGATATTTCGAGGGTCTTTGGGATAGGCCCAAAACTGATCCTCCTGAGCCGCAAGCATCAGATCTTTTTTCTTCTCTTTGGCATAGGCACGCCAGATGCGCTCATACGCATCCAGTCCAGCAGGGGAGCCGGATAGTTGGGCAGCGGTGCTCTTCCAGGTGGCGAGAGCTTCCTCCGCTTTTTTATCCTCGAGGAGAGTATCGCCCCGCGCCAAGAGGGCGTTTCCGAGGTTGGCAGATTTGGGATAGGTAGAGGCAAACTTGGCGAAGGCGGCGGCCGCTTGCGGAAGTTTTTTTGAGGCGCGCAGGGCATAAGCCAAACGGAGAGAGGCGTCCTCCTGAATGGCTGGGGTGGTCGCAGAGGAGATGAGCTGGGTGAGTTGGGCGATTCCCTCGGGGATTTTTTTCTCGCTGATCAGAGCGCTGGCGTAGGCCAGCTGAGTCTGCTCTTTGCTCTCATCGGAAACTTTAATTTTCCCCGCTTTCACGTCTGCCAGAAAAGATTCGTAATACTTGATGGCCTCGGCCCCTTGCCCGTTTTTCTGATAGGCGGAGGCGATAAAGCGAGGAATTTCGTCTGCATAGCGCGGATCGACACCCTTTTGCTGAGCGGCTTTGAGACGCTTGATGGCGTCCTCGTATTGCGTGTCGTCCAGCAGGGCGTACCCCACGAGGTAGTCGACCAAGCCTGCAACTCCTTTTTGATCAGGATATTTTTTCTGATAGTCGGCCACGAGGCGATCCGCATCCGAGGTGCGACCTTGGAGGGCAAAGGTGAGGATGACCTGCTGTTCGGCCGAGGGAGCAATATCGGGCGGGCCGTACCGTGCGACCTGCCGGAAAACGAGCCGAGCCTCATCATACTTACGCGATTGTAGAAAAGCTTGGCCGAGTTGAAAGAGGGCTTGGCTGGAAAGATCGGGGCGGTTGCGAACCTCTTCAATCTTTTGCTGCGCTTTTTGAACGCGTCGGAGTTTTTCAGGTGCCGGGGTTCCTTGACCGGTAATTTCTGCGCGCAGAGGGGCCAACTTGGCTTCGAGCTGGGAGATCAATTCGTCTCGGCCAGGAATGGAGCGGAAGCGAACAATGGCCTCGGGCAGACGCCCTGCGGTAAGGTCGATTGAGGCGAGTTGGAGGTTGGCCTCGAGAGCGAGAGCGGGGCTCGAGCCGTTGGCGATGCGGGAGTAGATTTGGGCGGCACGGGCGAGGGCGGCTTCTCCCTCACTCTTTTTAAAATCGGCCAAGAGTTGGCGGCCGCGTTGAGCCTCGGCATAGCCCTGCAGGTAGTCGATCTCCTCCAAGAGCTCTTTCTCTTTATCTTCGGTCCGCGCGGCATCGAGATCTTTACTGGCCTCGGCAAAATTACTTTCCTGAATATGGAGGCGGGCTTGGAGAAGTCGAATTTCGGCTCGCGATTTGGACTCGGGATAATCTTTGAGAAAGGTGGGGATGCGGGAGAGGGCTTCGGTCAGGCTCTTTTTTCGCTCGGCGGATTTCTCGGGCGAGGTACTGCTTTGGGCCGCGTAGGCTTGGATGATGTAGTAGGCGGACTCTTCTAAAACATCTTTTTCTTTCGATAGGGTCAGGAGTTTTGTGTAGGTGGCGATAGTGGGAGCCCACTGGGTGAGGTTGTATTGGGAGCGGGCGAGAAGGAGATAGGCGCTGGGGAGATTGGGAGATTGGGGTGTGGCTTGGATGAAAGCTTGGGCAAGTTTTGCGGCCTCCTCGAATCGATTGTTATCGTACGCTTCGATTATTTTTTTGGAGGCCTCGGCAGCGTCTTGGGAGTAGAGAGGAAGGGATAGGAGAGTGAGTAGCGCGAGGAGGGGGAGGACGGGGAGGAGGATTGGGCGAAACATTCTGGGGAAAGAATAACGGACGGGGGGATGGTGGGCGAGGCGAACGTGAGGGAGGTTGGGAAGAATTTTTCCTTGCTGGCGAGGGGGAAATTGAGGATGATTCTCCTTAGATGATTTGCCTCCAGATGAATCGAGTTGTGTGGTCTGTTTGACCGCTGTTTTCTAATGTCTTTCCTTTTTTCCCTTTAATGTTGTCGCTGGTTCAGCGACGGGTCGTGGACGGAAGCATCTAATGCAAGAGTTACGAGCGAATCATCGAATCCGCGCTCGGGAGGTTTTCCTGGTGGATGCGGAGGGTCAAAAGCGGGGGGTGATGAATTTCAATGACGCGATGAATGCGGCACGGGCGGCGGGGTTGGATCTGGTGGAGGTGAGTGGAGCGAGCAATCCTCCGGTTTGTAAAATCCTAGATTTTGGAAAGTACCGGTATGAGATGGATAAACGGGAGAGGGAGTCGAAACGGCACAATCTGGCTGCCAAGGTGAAGGAGATGAAGTTTCACGTAAACATCGATCCCCACGACTACGCAACCAAGATGAGGCAAACGGAAACTTTCTTATGGAAAGGGATGAAAGTGAAGGTGGTCATGGCCTTCCGAGGGAGGGAAATGCAGCACCAAGATTTGGGTCAGGCTCTGGTGAAGACGATTCGGGAAGATTTAAAGCTGGTGGCGGTGGCGGATGCCAACCCGAAATTGATTGGCAGGAACATCACAATGATGTTAAATCCTCTCCCCGCTAAGAAGCGGGTGCGGCGCTGGACGACCGAGAAAGCCGAGGGGGCTTACGAGGATGAGGACAGCGAAACGGAGGGTACCGAGACGGCTCAAGCCTCCCCCGTAGAAACCCCAACATCGGCCCCCTCCGAAGGTTCCCATGCCTAAACCGATCTCTCGCAGAAAGACCAAGAAGTCCGCGGCCAAGCGCTTTAAAGTGACGGCCAGCGGAAAGATCCTTTTCGGGAAGCCGGGTCGTCGTCATTTAGCTTCAAGTAAGAATCGGAAGCGGATGCGTCGTTTGGGCAAGATCGCCGTGTTGGATAAGACCGACATGGCACGTATTTTGGAAAATCTGCCCTTCCGCTAGGAGATCCCCATGCCCCGCGCCACCAATGCACCCGCCTCTCGTGAACGTCGCAAACGCGTAGTCGCCAGCGCGGCTGGATATCGCGGACGGAGGAGTAAACTTTTCCGGTACGCCAAAGACGCCACGATGAAGGCGAAGTACTGGTCGTACCGCGATCGCAAGACCAAGAAGCGCAATTTCCGCAACCTCTGGATCGCTCGTTTGAGTGCCGCCTGCAAAGCGCAAGGGATGAACTACAGCACCTTTGCGGGAGCGTTGCGCAAAGCGGGAGTGGAGCTGGACCGAAAAGTTTTGGCCGATTTGGCGATTCATGAGCCGGCGGCATTTGCTGCGGTGATTCAAGCCACGCGCGGCTAACCCGCGGGACCCTCTGTGTCCCTTCCTTCTTCCCCAGATTTTGCGGGGATTCATACACGAGCTTTGGCGGAGCTTTCGGCTGCCAAGGATGCCCCAGCCATGCAGGCTTGGCGGACTCGTTACTTGGGTCGGCAAGGGGAGACGCAAAAGTTGCTCGATGGGTTGAAGAGTTTGCCCCCAGCCGAGCGACCGGCGGCGGGCAAAGCGGCCAACGATCTACGCAAGGCGCTGGAGGAGGCGTGGGAAAAGCAGGCCGCGGTAGGAGGGAGTGAAGCCGGAGAAGGAGCGAGCGGAGTGGACGTGACCTTGCCGGGTCGCCCGACGCCATCAGGCGCACAGCATGTGGTGACGCAAACCTTGGATCGGATTACTGATATTTTTCATCGACTCGGGTTTGCCCTGGCGGACGGACCGGAGATCGAAACGGAGCACCACAATTTCGATGCTTTAAATACGCAACCGGATCATCCGGCGCGGGACGAGGCGGATACCTTTTATCTGAATCTGCCTCCAGGACCACACGGGCGATGGCTTTTACGGACGCAGACCTCCCCGGTGCAAATTCGCGTTTTGGAAAAAAGGAAGCCACCGATCAAGATCATCGCCCCAGGTCGCTGTTATCGGCGGGACGAGCTGGATGCGACTCATGGGATTTTCTTTCATCAGGTGGAGGGACTTTGTGTGGGGGAAGGAATTGGCCTGCCCCATCTCAAAGGGGTGTTGGAGTTTTTCTTTCGAGAACTTTTGGGGGAGGGAACCAAGGTGAGGTTACGGCCCCACTACTTCCCGTTCACCGAGCCGAGTTTTGAGGTGGACTGTTCCATTCCTGGAAAAACATTTCGCGGAAAAGAGTGGTTAGAGATTGCGGGATGCGGACTGGTGCATCCGAAGGTTTTGCGTGGAGTCGGAGTGGATCCGGAAAAGTTTACGGGATACGCGTTCGGGTTGGGGGTGGAGCGGATCGCGATGGTTCGGCACGGGATTCCCGACCTGCGACTTTTATACGAGAACGATGTGAGATTTTTAAAGCAGTTTGCCGCCCACGGGGCGGTTTGAGGATCGGAAGGGATTAATCCCTTGTGATGACTCGAATTTCCACGTTCAGCCTTTTCGCCAATTCGTGTGGGACGGGGTGGGTATCCGGTTCGGGGCTGGGGCGGCAGACGATGATTTTTACTCCGTAACGGACTGCATCGACGAGGCAGCGATCACACGGGGGGAGAGTGACGGCGAGCAGATAGGGTTCGCCGGGTTTGCAGAAGGCGAGGGCGTTGCTTTCGGCGTGGGTGGTGAGGCGGCGACGGAAGTCGCGGTGGAGCGCTTCGTCGTCTGTCAGTTCGACTCCCGGGGGTTGGCCATTGAAGCCGATCCCACAGACGCTTCCTTCTTTGCGGAGGATGGCGCAGCCGACTTTGTGATAGCGATCGGTGCTGGTGGGGGCGGTGGCCTCGGCGAGGCGGAGGGCGAGCTGGATCCATTTATCTTTCATGAGAGGGATTTATTTTTCCGATACGTGCAAGCGGTGGAGAATGCGGTGAAAGATAGGTGCCAGAATGATGCCGAAGAGGGCGATGAGGACGATTCCAGAGAAGAGGGCGTACGCGGAGGAAAAAAGTTTGGCAGGGACAGTGGTTAGGCTTTGACCATAGACGGGACCTTGTCCGCCCATGAGCATGGAGGCTTCGACGAGGGCATCCTCCCAAGCCAATCCGCCGAGTTGATGATATCCGAGGATCCCGATTCCGAGGGAGACGCTGATCAAGCCGATGGCCATGGCCAAGTGGAGCAGGATGCGGCGGAGGAAGACGTGGTGCGGGGCCAGCGGTTCGCGGTGGTGCTCGTAGGGCAGAAGAGAAGTGGCCATGAAAGATTAGTAGCGGATGTGGGAGAGGACGGAAAGAGATGGGAGGGGGCGATGGGGAAAAGAGGGGAAGAAGTTGGGCGGAGCTGGATTCGAACCAGCGAAGGCGTGAGCCAGCAGATTTACAGTCTGCCCCGTTTGGCCACTTCGGTATCCGCCCGTGAACTGGAAAGACTCGCAAAAAAGAGGGGTGCGGTCAAAAGCGATCCCAAGAAAAAACATGGTCTCTGCGGGGCTTTGCTCCATTTTGGATGGCATGAGATTCATCTTGGGCACACTGGTTGTGGGGTTGGCGCTTCTCGGGGGGCGGGTTTCGGGGCAGGAGGCGAAGTTGGATCGGGTTAAGGCGTTGGCGGAGTTAAAAGAAATTGAGTCGAAGAGCGAAAAATTGACTCAAGGCCTTTTGGAAAAAGCAGCGAAAGAGCTTACGGAGGCGGGGTCTGACAAGTTTAAAGCGGTTCAGGTTTATTTGGATAGCTATCGCAATGTGGAATTTGGTCACACGCAGGATGGAGAAGGTCGGTATCAGCAGTGGAGAATCGCGAATAAGGAGAAGATCGTTTCTCTTGATTACGGGGAGGCGGCACAGCTGCACGTTCAGTATGTGGGTTTAGTTTGTCGGCAAGCTTTGGGGGAGAAGGAAGCACCGAGGGCGGAGGAGTGGGGGAAGTATTGGGAGCGTCTCATGGATACGAAGGATAATGTCGAAACTGCTGAGGATGTGCCACCGACCCAAGGAAAGGTGGAAAAAAAAGCTGGGGGTGGGCGGAAACAGGCGAAGCAAAGTGGGGATGATTTTGCTTATCCTGCTTTGGAGAGCCCTTTAGTGCGGGATCGGCAGATTCAGGGTTTTCTAGGGGAGGTGAAGGAGGCGAAGGTGTCTTCTTCTTCGGTGGGAGCTATTTTCAATCAGGTAGTGAGACCGCGCTTGCGAGAAGTAAAGAGCCGGGAGCTGATCCGGCTTTGGGATCTACGGATTGCGGCGATGGATGAGGGGATAGGAAAGGAGGTCAAAACGTTGGGGTTAGATGATTATAAGGTTTTGAAGCGTCCTGAACTGATGTGGGAGCGGGCGGATGATTTAGAAAAGATGGGGGAGCAAGAG
>Ga0214919_10010279_pt1 | contig 11900 bp, 8 predicted proteins | sample LL1503_MetaG_FD_177994 | JGI IMG/M metagenome (GOLD analysis project Ga0214919, IMG submission 177994) | Freshwater microbial communities from Lake Lanier, Atlanta, Georgia, United States - LL-1503 | ecosystem: Environmental > Aquatic > Freshwater > Lake | place: USA: Georgia | collected 2015-03-15
CCCAAGCCAACTTTTCAGTGAATGCTTCGAGTGGCATAACCCCAAGGTCTACATTGCCTCGGGCGCGCACTGCGACGGTACCTGCTGCTTTTTCCTTGTCGCCCATGACGAGGATGTAAGGCAGCTTTTGCAATGAATGCTCACGTATTTTATACGTAATCTTCTCGTTTTTCAGATCTTGGATTACCCTAAAACCTTGACTTTTCAACTTTTTGACTACATCTTGCACGTAATCAGCCTGAGAATCCGTGATATTGAGCACCGCCACCTGTACAGGCGCCAACCAAACCGGCAGGGCTCCAGCATGCTGTTCAATCAAAATCCCTATGAAACGCTCCAAGCTACCGACGATGGCTCGATGCAACATGATGGGCCTGTGTCGTGCTCCATCCTCGCCTACATACTCTGCATCTAATCGCTCTGGCATATTCGGATCGACTTGCATGGTGCCGCATTGCCATTCACGACCAATCGCGTCTTTAAGTGTGTATTCAATTTTAGGGCCATAAAAAGCACCTTCGCCTGGCAGATATTGGAAATCACATCCGGAAGCTTTCAAGCCTTCAGCCAAAGCTTTCTCGGCCCGATCCCAACTTTCTTCTGAGCCAATGCGCTTTTCTGGGCGGGTCGACAATTTGTAAATGATGTCGTTATAGCCAAAGTCTTTGTAGACCTTTTGCAGCAAGGTAGTGAAAGCAATCACCTCAGACTGAATTTGGTCTTCGGTACAAAAAATATGACCATCGTCTTGGGTGAATGCTCTGACGCGCATGATGCCGTGCAACCCGCCCGAGGGTTCGTTGCGGTGACACTGACCAAATTCACCAAAGCGCAAAGGTAAATCTCGATAGCTTTTAATGCCTTGGTTGAAAATAATCAAGTGACCTGGGCAATTCATGGGCTTGAGTGCGTAGTCGCGCTTTTCAGACTCGGTGACAAACATGTTTTCGCGGTATTTGTCCCAGTGCCCTGTTTTCTCCCACAAGCCTTGGTCAAGAATTTGAGGGCCTTTGACCTCTAAGTAGCCGTTATCTCGGTAAACCTGACGCATGTATTGCTCGACCTCTTGCCAAAGCGTCCAACCCTTGGGATGCCAAAACACTGTGCCTGGAGAATGTTCGTCAATGTGAAACAAGTCCAACTCGCGACCCAGTTTTCGGTGGTCACGCTTTTCGGCCTCCTCCAGCATCGTGAGGTATTGCTGCAAATCATCCTTGGTAGCCCAAGCTGTGCCATAAATCCGTTGAAGCATTTCGTTTCTATGGTCACCACGCCAGTAGGCACCAGCCACTTTCATCAACTTGAAATGCTTGAGCTTGCCAGTGCTTGGCACATGGGGACCGCGACACAAATCGGTAAAGCCTCCCTCGCTGTAGAGAGACACATCTTCATTGGCAGGAATCGAAGTGATGATCTCGGCTTTGTAGTTTTCGCCCAGTTTTTTGAAATAGTCGACAGCTTGGTCTCTTGGCATGACTTGACGCGTAACGGTCTCGTCCTTAGAAGCCAACTCGGTCATTTTCTTTTCAATCAAACCTAGGTCGTCAGGTGTGAACGGGCGGCTGTATGAAAAATCGTAGTAAAAGCCGTTATCGATCACGGGGCCAATCGTGACTTGTGCATCTGGGTACAAAGACTTCACCGCATAGGCAAGTAAGTGGGCTGTAGAGTGGCGAATGACTTCCAAGCCTTGGGCGTCTTTAGCTGTCAATATGGCCAGCCGTGCGTTTTCATTGATCACATAACTGGTGTCGACCACCTCGCCATTGACATTACCCGCCAAAGCCGCTTTGGCTAAGCTTGCGCCAATAGAAAGCGCAACATCGGCGACCGATACAGGACCTGGGTATTCGCGAAGAGAGCCATCCGGCAAGGTGATTTGGAGCATAGGTTGGATCATTGAGCCATGAAAGTAAAACAAAAGCGCGGTCAGAACCGCGCTTACATGCTTGCAAAATTCATTTTCCCATAAAAAACAGGCCCCGAGAGACCTGTTTGAGAGGAAAGACAGCTCCTAGCGAATCAATGGAATTGCTCTTCCTCGGTAGAGCCAGTCAAAGCGGTAACGCTGGATTGACCCCCTTGGATAACAGTAGTGACATCATCAAAGTAACCTGTTCCCACTTCTTGTTGGTGAGACACAAAACTGTAGCCACGGTCGCGAGCCGCGAATTCTGGCTCTTGAACCTTCTCCACATAGGCAGACATGCCGCGTGCAGCGTAATCTTGCGCTAAGTCAAACATATTGAACCACATGGAATGAATACCTGCCAAGGTGATGAACTGGTACTTGTAACCCATGGCACCCAACTCACGCTGGAATTTGGCGATGGTTGCATCATCCAAGTTTTTCTTCCAATTGAAAGACGGTGAGCAGTTATAGGCCAACATCTTTCCAGGATGAACTTTGTGAACCGCTTCAGCAAATTTGCGGGCAAATTCCAGATCGGGTGTGCCTGTTTCACACCACACCAAATCAGCGTAATGGGCATAAGCAATCGCACGGGAAACAGCTTGGTCCATGCCTTTTTTGGTTTTGTAAAAGCCTTCAGCAGTTCTCTCACCCGTGATGAAAGGCTTGTCATTGGCATCGTAATCACTGGTCAACAAATCTGCAGCTTCAGCATCGGTACGGGCAATCACGAGTGTAGGAACACCACAGACATCGGCAGCCATGCGGGCAGCAACCAATTTTTGAACAGCTTCAGCAGTAGGCACCAAAACTTTGCCACCCATATGACCGCATTTTTTGACGGATGCCAATTGATCTTCAAAATGCACGCCGCCTGCGCCTGCACGGATCATGGCCTTCATCAATTCGAAAGCATTCAGTACACCACCAAAACCAGCTTCTGCATCAGCGACGATGGGGGCAAAATAATCAATATAACCATTGTCGGAAGGATTAACACCTTTGGACCATTGAATTTCATCGGCGCGGCGGAAGGTGTTGTTGATGCGCTCAACCACTGTTGGCACTGAGTCCACAGGGTACAAAGACTGGTCAGGGTACATGGACGCATAAGAGTTGTTGTCAGCAGCGACCTGCCAGCCAGACAAATAGATGGCCTTGATGCCAGCCTTAACTTGCTGCATGGCTTGTCCGCCTGTCAAAGCACCTAAGCAATTGACATAAGGTTCGTTGTTGACCAAGTCCCACAGCTTTTCTGCACCACGACGTGACAAGGTGTATTCGATCGGAAAGGAACCACGCAAACGCACCACATCAGCTGCGCTGTAGCCCCGCTTGATTCCCTTCCACCGAGGGTTGGTTGCCCAGTCTTTTTCGAGGGCGCTTATCTGTTGCTCGCGGCTTAATTGCTCTGTGATGTCTTGAGGCATTTGTCACTCCATGGAAAAGTTTAAAAAAATTGAAAAATCAATCGAAATATTGTATATCTTATATAAGAGTTTAAATCGCTCTTGTGTCTTATATATGAAATTAATTTAACTGTTTAAAAACAGTGAGCTATAGATGCTATTTTGTATTATGAAATTACTGATTACAATATCAAAAGGTAAAGCAGTATTTAGAAACAAAGGCAGGTCAAAATTGAAAAAACAACGTTTTCATTAGGAAAAGCAGGCAAATCTATAAAGAAAAGGCGTTTTCTCCATTACGATTGGTACTGCCGACAAAAGCTATAAAGCTAGTGGCATTTCACTCACTTCTAGAAGGAAAATGAAAATGGCAACTGCAAAGAAAGCAGCAAAAAAAACAGCTGCAAAAAAGTCCCCCGCTAAGAAAGCACCTGCTAAAAAGCCCGTAGCAAAAAAAGCGCCTGCTAAAAAAGCGCCTGCTAAAAAAGCCCCCGCCAAAAAAGTACCTGCTAAAAAGCCTGTAGCTAAAAAAGCACCCGCTAAAAAAGCACCTGCAAAAAAAACAGTAGCTAAAAAAGCGCCTGTCAAAAAAGCAGCAAAGAAAGTACCTGCTAAGAAGCGTACCCCCAACGCGGCTTTCATGAAGCCTTTGACACCCAGCGCAGCGTTGGCAGCTGTTGTAGGTTCCACCCCATTGGCTCGCACTGAAGTCGTGAGCAAATTGTGGACTTACATCAAAAAGCACGCTTTGCAAGACAAGGTCAACAAACGCAATATCAATGCAGATGACAAACTCAAAGCTGTATTTGGTAAGTCGCAAGTCACCATGTTTGAACTTGCTAGCCTGATTGGCAAGCACTTGTCATAAGTTCTTCCCACAATAAAAAAGGGCGGCATATGCGGCCCTTTTTTTATGCCATCACAACTTGGGCTTTGGTAAACATGAACTCTCCGGGAGAGAGGATGGGGTCTACATTAACCTGTATGGTGTCATGAGGACCAAATTTTCCTTCAAGCAACATCTTTGACAGCGGGTTTTCAATGCGTTGTTGTATGGCTCGTTTAAGTGGCCTAGCACCAAAAACTGGATCAAAGCCCACCTTGGCCAATTCCTCCAAAGCTGCAGGCGAGACATCCATACCTAGGTCCATATGTTTTAATCGGTCTGAAAGAACCTTCAGTTGAATGTCTGCAATTTTGGCGATGTGTTTTGCATCAAGTGAATGGAAGACTACCGTTTCATCTATGCGGTTTAAAAACTCAGGTCTAAAGTGATTCTTCAGCTCGTCCCACACAGCTTCCTTGATATCAATATAGTCTGCACCAGTCATTTTTTGGATCAATTGCGACCCAATATTTGAAGTCATGGCTATAACCGCATTTTTAAAATCGACTGTGCGCCCTTGCCCATCGGTCAAACGCCCGTCGTCAAGAACCTGCAAAAGAATATTAAAAACATCGGGATGTGCTTTTTCAATTTCATCCATCAAAATAACTGAGTAAGGTTTACGACGAACGATTTCAGTTAAGTAGCCGCCTTCGTCGTAACCCACATAGCCAGGAGGTGCGCCTATGAGTTTGCTCACAGAATGCTTCTCCATGAATTCGCTCATATCGATACGAACCAAATGGTCCTCGCTGTCAAACAGGAACCCAGCAAGCGCTTTGCAAAGCTCAGTTTTACCTACCCCTGTAGGGCCTAAAAATAGGAAAGACCCTGTGGGTCTTGAGGGGTCGCTTAACCCTGCGCGGCTACGGCGAATGGCGTTGGATACGGCCACAATGGCTTCATCTTGTCCCACAACCCTGGCATGAAGTCGCTCTTCCATCAGCAGTAATTTTTCACGTTCGCCTTGCATCAGTTTAGAGACAGGAATACCCGTGGCACGCGCAACAACTTCAGCAATTTCTTCTGCACCAACTTGCGTCCTCAGTAGACGCATCACATGGGCTTGTCCATCTGAAGCATCTACGGCGTTAGCCGCTTTCATACGCATTTCCAATTCAGGCAATTTGCCATATTGAAGTTCAGCCACTTTATTAAAGTCACCCTTGCGTTTAAGTTCTTCAATTTGAAAACGTGTACGATCAATTTCTTCTTTGATAACCGCACCACCTTGGGCTTGAGCTTTTTCTGACTTCCAAACCTCTTCAAGGTCGGCATATTCTTTTTGAAGCTTCAAGATCTCTTCTTCAATGAGCGACATGCGTTTTTGAGAAGCATCGTCTTTTTCCTTGCGAACCGCTTCTCTTTCAATTTTTAACTGTATGAGTCGCCTCTCTAACTTGTCCATGACTTCGGGCTTGGAGTCAATTTCAATTTTGATTTTGGCGGCAGCCTCATCAATCAAATCAATCGCTTTGTCAGGCAAAAATCTGTCAGTGATGTAACGGTGCGAAAGTTCTGCCGCGGCAACAATGGCAGGGTCGGTAATTTCAACCCCATGGTGTACTTCATACTTCTCTTGAAGCCCACGCAATATCGCAATGGTGGCCTCAACAGAAGGTTCCCCCACAATGATCTTCTGAAACCGGCGCTCTAAAGCGGCATCTTTTTCAATGAAACGGCGGTACTCATCAAGCGTGGTAGCGCCCACACAGTGCAACTCACCCCTTGCCAATGCAGGTTTAAGCATATTGCCAGCATCCATGGCGCCTTCAGCTTTGCCAGCACCCACCATGGTGTGGATCTCATCGATGAAGACAATGGTTTGTCCTTCATCCTTGGCTAATTCATTGAGGACGCTTTTGAGTCTTTCTTCAAAATCACCCCTGAATTTAGCCCCGGCCAAAAGAGAGGCCATATCCAAAGACAAAACCCGCTTTCCTTTCAATGAATCCGGCACCTCGCCAGACACAATACGCTGCGCAAGGCCTTCAACAATGGCGGTCTTTCCCACGCCAGGTTCGCCAATGAGCACAGGGTTATTTTTACTTCGCCTTTGCAGGACTTGAATGGCACGACGAATTTCATCGTCGCGGCCAATGACGGGATCGAGCTTTCCCATTCTGGCTCGCTCAGTCAAGTCAAGAGTGTATTTTTTAAGTGCGCCTCGCTGGCTTTCTTCGTCAGCAGACTTAACCGTATCACCGCCTCGTAATGCATCGACTGCTGCACCTAGATTTTGACGACTCAAGCCGTGCCTTCTGGCAATCTGCCCCAAATCAGATTTGGAGTCTGATAAGGCCAATAAAAACATCTCGCTGGCTACGAATTGATCGCCCTTCTTGAGGGATTCCTTCTCTGCAGACTGCATCAAGGTGACCAGATCACGACCAACTTGAACTTGGTCTTGACCGTGAACTTCAGGTAACTTTGCTATAGCTTCTTCACTGTCTTTCAATAGGCCTGCGATATTAACGCCTGAGCGTACCAGCAAGGTACGCGGCCCATCGTCTTGGCGCAACATAGCTACCAACAGGTGACAAGGCTCTATATAGGCTTGGTCTTTGGTAAGCGCAAGGGTCTGTGCATCTGACAGTGCCTCTTGAAATTTTGTAGTTAATTTGTCTAGCCGCATTTACATCCTTTGAGACCTATTTCCAATAGCTTAGGTGAGGCGGTCAGCAGAGAATTCAAGACAAGCGGAAGAACCTGTCACTTAGGGAGAGCATTTTTTGTCTGTATGCCCCATCTTGCCAAGGCTTGATCATCACTTATTCTGGCGTCCACCCAATGTGAGCCATTAGGACCCGTTTCTTTCTTCCAAAAGGGTGCTTGTGTTTTCAAATAGTCCATTAAAAATTCACACGCTTGAAAACTTTGGCCACGGTGAGCAGAGGTCACAGCAACCAGCACGATCTGGTCCAGTGGATTCAATATGCCAACCCTATGTATTACTTTTGCAGAAATCATTTCAAATCTTTGCTGGGCTTCATTGAGCATTCGTTGAATGGACTTTTCAGTCATGCCTGGGTAGTGCTCCAACTCCAAGGTAGAAACATTATCTCCGTCGTTTCTGTCTCTGACCGTACCCACAAACACACAGACTGCACCTACATCAGCTCTTCCTGATCGCAAGGCCTGCACTTCATGGCTTACATCAAAGTCTTGGGTCTGTATGGCTACTGTAAAGCTCATATCAGCCGCCGGTCACAGGAGGAAAAAAAGCCACCTCACAGCCTTCAGACAACAAGGCTGTGTCTTCACACACCTCTTGGTTAAGGGCGACGCGAATAGCTTTGCCAGGCGCCAAGGCTTGTGCAAAAACAGGCTGTAAAAGCATCAATTCAGAACGAAGTTGCGCTACGTTAAGCGACACAGTCTCATGCTCTTGGTGACTGATGCCGAGCTGCTCTCTAAGGGATGAAAAAAAACGAATCGTAACTTTCATGACATTAATTCTTTGAATGAGAGAAATTTCACCTGATCGCCAGGAGCAATGATGGTTCCTGCTGGGTTATCAACCAAACCATCAGCCCAAACCGCAGAAGTCAGTACCCCAGAACTTTGGTTGGGAAATAAGTCCAATCCACCATGTTGATTGCGCTTTGCCCGCAAGAATTCTCGCCGCTTATCTGCCTTGGGGAAAGAAAAGTCAGCTCTCTCAAAGCTAGGCTCAACAGTCACATCAAGACAGCCCTGAAGGGACAATAAAAAAGGTCTGACTAACATCAAGAAAGTTACCAAACTAGAAACAGGGTTTCCTGGCAGACCGATAAAGTGTGCTTGTTTATCGGGGTTGGATTGATTCTTAACATGGCCATAGGCGAAAGGTTTGCCGGGCTTGATGGACAAAGACCAAAGTTGTAGCTCTCCAAGTGCCTGCACAGCAGGCTTGACAAAATCAGCTTCACCAACAGAAACACCCCCGCTTGTCAAAATCACATCATGGTTGATGGCAGCTTCAGAAAGCGCAGAAACAGTCTGCTTGGGGTCATCAGGCACATTGCCTAAGTCCGTCACTTCACAGCCCAGACGCTCAAGCAATGAGCGCAAAAAAAATCGATTCGAATTGAAAATTGAACCTGAGGGCAAAAGATGAGGCTCGATATCGCCTGGCATGACCAACTCATCGCCAGTGGAAAACAAAGCAACATTAGGCCTATCGAATACAGCCAAAGAAGACAAGCCAATGCTGGCGGCCAAACCTAAGGAAGCGGGATCTAGACGCGTACCTTTGTGGATAAGCACAGTGTCTTTCTCAATATCCTCACCTTTTTTGCGAATACATTGTCCAGAGGTAGGCGCAGTCTGAAAGCGCACATGTGAATCATCAACAACCGTGACTTCTTCTTGCATCACTACGGCATCGGCTCCCAATGGAACAGGAGCACCAGTAAAGATGCGTGCAGCTTCACCCTTGTTTAAAGTTGAAGCGGCATGACCAGCGAGTATGCGTTGGCCTAACTTTAAAACCCCATCATTCAAAGCCAAATCAGCTAAACGCAAGGCGTATCCATCCATTGCTGAATTGTCAAAAGAGGGTACTTGTATGGCTGAGACCAAGTCTTGTGCCAAAACACTGCCGTCAGCATTAAAGGTTGACACGTTTGACACTCTGTTCAATGGCTTGGCACAAAGCAAAAGCTTATGCAGCGCATCATCGAGTGAAAGTAAAGACGATGAGTTCATGAAAATGTAGGTGAGTAAACAAATCTGTCTTGTTGGCTGATTAACCAATCGGCAATGATGTCAGGATTGTCTAAAGGTAACACGGGCAAAGAGGTAGCTACTGGAAGGTCAGTTGCTTCAGAAAATGCAACCGCCACCACAAAGTCATCAGACAGAAAAAAAGGATTCATCAAACCCTCTTGTGGTCTGATGACTTCAACCTTTAAAAGATCGCTGGATTTGAAGCCTTCTACAAAAACCCAATCAACACCCTCGTACATTTGAGCAATGACCTCATGAACGGTCATATGAGAATTTTGCTCAAACGTTCGCTGCAAACTCATTTCACTGTCGGAAACCAAAGCCACCTCAAAGGAGCCAGCTTTTTTCATTCGCCAAGTGTCTTTGCCTTGGTGGTCTATTTCAACCGAATGATGGGTGTGCTTGACTGTAGATACACGCAAGCCACGCTCTTTAAAAAAAGCTATTAACAGCTCAATCAAGGTCGTTTTTCCAGCACCTGAACTCCCCACGAATGCAATCACATGCATCATGAAAGAGAGTCTCCATCAACATAAGAGCTAATGAAATTTTTCAAGCTTGTAATGTCTGCTGGCATGACACTGACAAATTGTGGCAAGGATTGAAGTTCAGAAAAAGCCTCTGGACACTTTGGCTCAATACCGATTGCTTCATGAATGGTTTCGGCAAATTTGATAGGTAACGCTGTCTCCAATACCAGCATGGGTATGTCTGGGGAGTGATGTTCTAGGGCAACTTTCAAACCATCAGCGGTGTGAGGGTCTATCAACTCCCCCATCGTTTCGTTAACATGACGAATGGTCTTTAACCTGTCCTCATGTGTACTCTTGCCACTTAAAAACCCAAACAGTGCTTTGGCATCGACGAACAAAGGATGATTTGAAAGTGAAAATTTGGAGGTCTTTACCAACTCCTCGGCAAAGAGGTGTTTTACCGTCTTGGCATCATGCTTTAGCAGGTCAAAGATAAAACGCTCAAAGTTACTTGCCTTTGAAATATCCATGGAAGGACTGGATGTCTCGAAAGTATTTTCCCCAGATCGAGCCTTATAGGTACCAGTTCGGAAAAATTCGTCAAGCACATCGTTTTCATTGGTTGCAACGATCAAGTTATGAATAGGCAAACCCATCATTCGTGCCACATGACCAGCACACACATTACCAAAGTTTCCACTTGGAACCGTAAAGCTCACCTTTTGCTTTGAGGTTTGCGTTGCCTGAAAATACCCAGAAAAATAATAAACCACTTGGGCTAATAGCCTGGCCCAATTGATGGAATTCACAGTTCCAATTTGGTATTTGCGCTTGAAGCTCAAGTCGTTGGATACTTGCTTGACCAAATCTTGACAGTCATCGAACACGCCTTCAATTGCAATATTGTGAATATTGGGGTCGCTCAAAGAAAACATTTGAGCTTGTTGAAATTTACTCATGCGCCCACGCGGACTTGTCATGAAGACTTGGATGCCCTTTTTTCCCTTCATGGCATATTCAGCAGCGCTCCCCGTGTCCCCTGAGGTTGCTCCCAAGATATTCAATGTTTGATGTCGTCTTGCAAGTTCATACTCGAACAAATTGCCAAGCAACTGCATCGCCATATCTTTGAAAGCCAAGGTAGGTCCATTGGACAAGGCAAGCACAAAAATATTGTCAGGATAGGCTCTCAATGGAACTATGAGAGAGCTGCCAAACACGTCTTTTGTATAGGTTTTAAAGCAGAGTTTTCTTAAATCATCAGCAGGAATGTCATCAATGTAAAGAGACAAAATTTCAAATGCAAGAGCAGCGTAGCCTTCACTGTGGAATATGCGTCGCCACTTTTCAAGTTGCTCTTCGGAAACCGCAGGGTAAGTCTGTGGCAAATACAAGCCACCATCAGGTGCCAGCCCTTCGAGCAAAATATCGCAAAACCGTTGACCCTCATCATAACCGCGCGTAGAAACGTAAAACATCAGATCAGCTCTTCTTTTCTAATTCGAACAACAGGTTCAATCACAGTGGCCAAGGATTGAATTTTCTCCAATGCAGCGTTCATTTGAGACTCTACGCATTGATGTGTCAAGATGATCAACTCTGTGCTTTCTTCCTTGTTGTGTGAAGGTTGCTGAAGCATGGCGTCAATGCTGATATTGAACTCGGCAAGAACACCGGTCACACTTGCAAGCACACCAGCTTGGTCAGCCACCCCTAAGCGCAAATAGTAGGCAGTCAACACTTTGTCGATCGACAAAATCGGAATATCTCGCATTTCTTGAGGCTGAAAAGCCAAATGTGGAACCCGGTTCAAAGGATCCGCAGTCTGTAATCGTGTGATGTCGACCAAGTCTGCGATCACCGCACTCGCGGTAGGCTCACTGCCCGCACCTTTCCCATAGTAAAGCGTGGTCCCGACTGCATCAGCTTGAACCATGACTGCGTTCATGGCACCTTCTACATTGGCAAGGATAGATTTAGCAGGCACCAAGCAGGGGTGAATTCGCAACTCAATGCCATTTGAGGTTTGCTTAGCTATGCCAAGGAGTTTGATTCGGTAGCCAAGTTGCTCAGCAAAAAGAATATCTTGCGATTGAAGCTGCGTTATACCTTCAATATAAGCACTCTTGAATGGCATGCGAACGCCAAATGCGATGGCCGCCATGATGGATGCCTTGTGGGCAGCGTCAACTCCTTCTAAGTCAAAAGTAGGGTCGGCCTCTGCATAACCAAGGCTTTGAGCCATCTCCAAGGCCTGCTGAAAGGACCAATTTTTCTCTCTCATCTGGGAAAGTATGAAATTGGTCGTCCCATTGATGATGCCTGCAATCCACTCAATTCGATTGGCGGTCAAACCCTCTCGCAAGGCTTTGATGATGGGGATACCACCTGCAACAGACGCCTCAAATGCAACCATCACACCTTTGCGTTGAGCAGCCGCAAAAATTTCAGTCCCGTGAACTGCCAATAAAGCTTTGTTAGCCGTGACCACGTGCTTACCAGACTCAATC
>Ga0214919_10010280_pt1 | contig 11900 bp, 14 predicted proteins | sample LL1503_MetaG_FD_177994 | JGI IMG/M metagenome (GOLD analysis project Ga0214919, IMG submission 177994) | Freshwater microbial communities from Lake Lanier, Atlanta, Georgia, United States - LL-1503 | ecosystem: Environmental > Aquatic > Freshwater > Lake | place: USA: Georgia | collected...
TTATTTATTGTTTACAAACCGCAGCAACAGAAAAATTACGCTTGATGTTGGAACGGCAGCACAAGCAAATTCTACGGGCGCATTTGTGCCTACATTGACAACAACGTATGACCCAACAACATGGTCGGGATTACCTGATGGAATTAATTCTATTGACCTTGATGCAAGAACAGGACAAGTAACATCAACAGGCACAACGTCTGTAAGTAGTGCGGATGGATTGCTATCGGTTACAAATAATACCAATGGCAACATGGTTGTTTCTCTTGCTCAATTTCTAAATTTTGGAGCAGGCGTTTATTCTAAAACTGTTCCTGTTGCAACATTAACAATTGATATTTATGGTCGAGTAGTTGGGTTTACTTCTCCTGATGCGTTTTATTACACGGAAAATGTATTTACAGCAACTGCATCACAAACTTCATTTAATGTTACTCATATTGTCGGTGATGTTTTAGTATTTAGAAATGGCGTTTTATTAGATTTGACAGAATACAGCGAAACAACAACAACAGTTGTTTTGGCGCAAGCGTGCGTAGCGGGTGAAATTGTTGTGGTTATTAATGTTCGTGCTGTTAGCACTTCAAATTTTTATGAGTCAAACAATATTACTATTGCTTCAAGTACAAGCAATTCTATAACTTACACAAATTCGCCTTGGCAAGAAATCGTAGCAGGCAATTTGCTTTGTTTTAGCAATACAGGAACGCCAACAACATATACAGTTTCATCTGTAAATACTTCAACCAAAGTAATTACTTTTACAACCACAATTACTGGCGCTACAACAGGATTAACAATTTATCGGTTTCGAGCAGCAGGAACAACATATAGACCATTTAGCAGATATACGCAATCTGTAACAGCGGCAAACACTATTACGCCAACAACGTGGTCAATAAATAGTGGGTATGAACAAATTTATGTAAACGGTTCACAATTTAACGAAATTGATTACGATATTACTGGAAATACTTTTACAGGTTTTCCAGCGCAAGTAAATGGAAATTTTACAGTTATATTATGGAATCAAAACAATTTAGGTGTACCATGTTCTAATGTAATAAACACGGTAACTTATTCTGTTGCAGGAACGTTAGCTTATACATTTTCAAACAACCCATCTTCAATGGAAATTTATGCAAATGGAGCATTGTTAATAAAGGGTTCTGGATATGATTACACAGCAACATCAACAAATTGGATTCTTGCAACAGCATTTGCAAATAATTTAACATTACTTAATCAACAAACCTTTGCCAGTGATGGAGCAGCATAATGACACAATCTTATAATTTATCTCAACTTGCCAACAATTTAAACACAGCGGGTCAACTAGATGCAACCGATGGATTGGTGGGCGCAGTTCCACCAACAAATGGTGGCACAGGACTTGCGGCGTATTCAGTTGGCGATATTTTGTATGCATCTGGAACAACAACACTTGCAGCATTGTCGGATGTTGCTATTGGAAATGTTTTAGTATCAGGTGGTACTAGCACTGCGCCAGCATGGGGAAAAGTTCAATTAAGCGCTGCATTGCAAGCTGTCGTAGGAACGCTACCAGTGGCAAATGGCGGCACAGGAACAACATCATTTGGCACAAATACTCTTGTTCTTGCAAGTGGTACATCATCATTTGCGGGGCTTGCTCCGGGCAGCACCGCAGGGGCAATCGTAAGGTCTACTGGTTCAACATTTTCAGTAGGTGGTAATGCAGCAACTACCATAAATGCTGTTACATGGTCAGCAACTGCAATGACAATTGATTGTTTATTAAGCAATGTATTTAGAACAGTATTTTTAGGAAACGTTACAACTGCACCAACATTGTCTAACCCCGCAGATGGTCAAACAATTAATTGGTTTATTACGCAAGATGGAACTGGTTCAAGAACAATGACTTGGCCCACATCGTTTAAATGGCCCGGAGGCACGGCAGGCTCATTAAGCACGGCAGCAAATGCGGTAGATTTGTTGGTTGCAACATATCGCAGCGATACGGGCTTTTGGTATGCCACAATTGCAAAGGCATTCGCATGACATTTGCTGCAAGAACACTTGGCTATTTTGCCACTGAAGCTGGCGGTGGTGGGGTAGTTTCTAACTCTTTAAGCCCTACAGGTCAAGCATTAGCATACGATAGAGTTACTGCAAGTATTACGTTTTTAACAGATGGCAATATTTCTTATTTTGACCCAGACACTAGTTATGGTTCAATAGAATGGTTTACTCCAACAGGAGGAACACCGGGTAACAATTATTGGATAAAAGCAACTAGAGTAAATGGTATATTGCCGTCAGGAATGACAAGTGGAACTATTTATTCGTTATCGTCAAATCAAACAATTCAAATTACTGCTGTAGCAAATGGACAAACAAGACTTTCAAGTGGAAATATTGATATTTATTCGGATTCCGCAGGAACAACGCGAGTTGGCGGCGGTACTTATGAACTAATTGCACAATGGCTAGGGCCACCAATTTAATTATGACTGAAACAGAAGCACGTTTAAATTCGCACGAAGCAGTTTGTGCGGAACGCTATGACCAGATTAATGCGAGGCTAAAACGCATTGAGCGCATCATTATGAATGCGGCTGGAGCAATGTTGTTGGGCATGGGTGGTATAGTCTTTACGTTTTTAACCCATGCAAAATGATAGACCCTGTAACCGCTTTTGCAACTGCCCAAGCCGCGATTAAAGGGGTACAAGCAGCGATAAAAATGGGAAAAGACATCCACGCCATTGGCGGGGAGATGATGAAGTTTTTTGAAGCAAAGGATGTGGTGCAAAAGGCGGCATCACAACCAAAATCAAGTTTTGCCAAGTCTGATACGGCGCAGGCTTTTGAGATAGTGATGCAAGCCAAGCAATTGGCAGACGCAGAGCGTGAATTGAACAACTACATGGTAATGTCGGGCAATGCCGACCTATGGCAGCAATTGATGGTAGAGCGCAACAACCTTATTCAAAAGCGCAAGGTAGAAGAAATATTGGCAGAAAAACACGCCAAGAAACGTAAAGAAGAAATTGAAGATTTGTTAACTTGGCTTATAGCAGGGTCGCTAATAATTCTATTGTTAGTCTTATGTTTTTGGTGGCTTACGCTTTTAATGGGAAAATGAAGTACACTATAGATTCGTAGCCCTGCGAGTGCGCGGGGAGCGTCACTACCCGAGTAAAGGGGAACATCTTGGCGATTTTCAATCAAAATACCCTGACTCAAGTCAGCGGTTTTTCTAATCCAATCATTGCGGGTGAATTGGTTTACAACCAAAAAACCTATTGGAATCTTGCTTTTACCAATGGTACAACGCCTGTTGATTTAACTGGTGCAACCATTGATGCATCAATTATTCGCAGAGAAGTAAGTAATATTGTTGACACTCGCAACGGGTTGTCTTTTGATATTGCCGATTATTCTCCACCACCGACCCCTGTTTCATTGACAATTTCAAATCGCGTAGATGCAACAGGTTCTTTTACTTTGATAATTAACGAAGCAACATGGAGCGTTCTTTCTACAGACCCTGAGTTAGACATCAATGCAACAAATTGCGTTGGATTTAGCGGACGTATAAAAGTAAGTTTTCCAGCGATAGATGTTACTCCAGCAGATGATTCTATAATTTTTCTGTTGTTTTTAGTTCGTAGCGATGGGGTGGTAAATTGATATGGCTAATTTATCAATTACAGTTGTTGACGGCAACAATATTTCCGTCAATGTTGCAGCACGCGCAACACAAACCGTAACTGTTGACAGGGGCGTTACTGGCCCAACAGGAGCGACAGGCGCTACCGGGCCAACTGGCCCGGTAGGAATGGTATGGAAAGGTTCTTGGAGCAGTGTTACTGCCTACATCATAAATGATGCAGTAAGTTTTGCTGGTTCTTCATACATTTGTATTCTTGGCAATACAAATAATTCACCACCAAATGCAACCTATTGGAATCTTTTGGCGCAAACAGGAAGTAGCGTTTCTGGCGTAACTTATGTTGGCGCAACTGTTCCTTCAGTTTTGTCTATCACAGGCTCACCGATTACATCAACAGGAACGCTTGCAATTGGTTATTCTGGTACACCATTGCCAATACTTAATGGCGGCACTGGAACTACTACCCCATCATTAAATGCAGGCTCAAACGTCAGCATTAGTGGGACTTGGCCCAATCAAACAATTAATGCAACTGCTCCCAATGCTGGCACAGTTACTTCTGTAGGCGCAACTGTTCCACCATTTTTGTCAGTAAGTGGAACGCCAATTACATCGTCAGGAACAATTGCAATTGGTTATTCTGGTACAGCACTGCCAATTGCAAACGGTGGCACTAACGCAACTACCGCGCCTGCTGCATTAGTAAGTTTGGGAGCATATCCAGCATCAAATCCTAATGGATATACATCAACAAGTTATGCAACTATTACTGACGATACAACTACAAATGCAGTTCGTTATCCATTGTTTTCAAATGCAACAAGTGGCAACATAAGCACAGAGTATGTAAGTTCTTCTAAATTTAAATTTAATCCAAATACGGGAACTTTAACAGTGTCAAATTTAATTATTGCTCCATAGGAAAATCATGGGAAAACTAATTTTACAATCTGCGCTTGGTGGGGCAGTAGAAATAACTGGCCCTGATACATCAAATACTGTAACGCTTACGTTACCATCTTCATCTGGATTTCTTGTTGGAACTGGTGTTTCTGGAATAATTGGTGTTTCGCAGGGTGGCACTGGTGTTTCAACATCTACTGGAACTGGCAATACAGTTTTATCAAATAGCCCAACATTTGTAACGCCTGCACTTGGAACACCCGCATCAGGTGTTTTAACAAATGCAACTGGATTGCCTTTAACTACAGGCGTTACGGGTATTTTGCCTATTGAGAATGGAGGCACAAGCACAGCAACTCCATCACTTGTAGCGGGTGCAAATGTAACTATTAGTGGGACTTGGCCCAATCAAACAATTAATTCATCAGGAGGCGGTGGCGGTGGTGGTAGTGGCACAGTCACTTCTGTTGCAGCAACTGTTCCTGCATTTTTGTCTGTTACTGGTTCGCCTATTAGCACCGCTGGTACGCTGGCAATTACATATTCGGGAACAGCATTACCAATTGCAAATGGCGGTACTGGAGCAACAACGGCAGCGGCAGCAATTACATCTTTGGCAGGCACTCAAGTTTCTGGACAATACTTACGTTCTAATGGCACAAACACTCTTTTATCAGCAATACAAGCTGCCGATGTGCCAACGCTTAATCAAAGCACAACAGGCAATGCTGCCAACGTTACAACAACTAGCAACAGCACAATAACCACATTAACTGCATTAAGTTTGCCGGGTTCTCAAGTAACTGGAAACATCAGTGGAAACGCTGCCAATGTTACAGGAACTGTTGCAATTGTTAACGGAGGAACGGGTTCAACAACTGCAAGTGGTGCAAGAGCAAATTTAAGTGCTGCTCAAAGTGGAACAAACACAGATATTACTTCTGTAGGATTAACCACAGGTACTATTACAACTGCGCCTAGTTCAAGCACTGATATTGTTAATAAATCTTACGCTGATTCTATTGGTAGTGGTATAAATTTTCATGCAGCTTGTAATTATGCAACAACAACTGCGTTATCGGTTGGTTACATTTATAACAACGGAACAAGCGGAATTGGAGCAACAATAACGTCTACTGTTGTTGGCACTTTAACTATTGATGGATACACGTTTACATCTGGTGATGTTGGTAAACGTATTCTTATAAAAAATGAAACTGGCGCATACGTTAGCAACATATTGCCTAGCGCAGCATTTAATGGTGTATATACATTAACAACAGCGGGAACTGCTAGTGTCGCTTTTGTTTTAACACGCGCAACGGATTATGATACTAGCGGCACTGGCACAAATGAAATTGATTTGGGCGATTTTTTATTGGTAGTTTCTGGTACTACTAATGCTAATACGTCATGGGTTCAACAAACACCTTTGCCTATTACTGTAGGCACAACATCAATAGTATTTATTCAGTTTGCATCAAGCGGTCAAACTTACACGGCTGGTACTGGTTTAACGTTAGCAACAAATCAATTTTCTATTACTAACACGGGAACAGCGGGAACTTATGGTTCTACTAGTCAAGTTCCTGTTTTTGTTACTAATGCTCAAGGACAAGTTACTAGCGTAACAAATACTTCAATTGCTATTTCTGGTAGCGCAGTAAGTGGAAACATTGCAGGAAATTCTGCAAATGTTACGGGTACAGTTGCAATTGCAAATGGTGGTACGGGTCTTACAACAACTCCAGCTAACGGAGTTATTGACATTGGTAATGGAACAGGTTTTACCCGTACAAATATTACAGCGGGTAGCGGAATTTCTGTTACCAATGCAGCGGGTTCAATTACGATTGCTTCTACATCAGGCGGCGGGTCGGTTACAAGCGTTGCCCAATCGTTTACTGGTGGATTAATTTCCGTTACAGGTTCTCCAATTACTGGAAGTGGAACGCTTGCTCTTTCTGTGGCAGGGACATCTGGTGGCGTTCCTTATTTTTCTAGTGCTTCTACATGGGCATCCTCTGCTGCTCTTGCTGCAAATGCTTTAGTAATTGGTGGCGGCGCTGGAGTAGCACCATCAACCACAACAACAGGAACAGGCGTTGTTACTGCGCTTGGTACGGCGGTTGGTTCTGCTGGTGCTTTTGTAGTTAACGGTGGCGCATTAGGCACTCCATCTTCTGGCACTCTTACAAATGCAACAGGTTTGCCTCTTTCTACAGGCGTTACGGGAACTTTATCTGTAGCAAATGGCGGTTCTGGTGCAACGACTTCAACAGGTACAGGAAATCTTGTTTTATCTAATAGCCCAACATTTGTAACGCCTGCACTTGGAACGCCATCATCTGCTGTATTGAGCAATGCAACGGGCTTGCCGTTAACAACTGGTGTTACAGGAACATTGCCAATTGCAAATGGCGGCACTAATGCCACCACAGCACAAGCTGCAATGAATACTTTTGCTGGAGCAATTACCACAGGCTCTTATTTGCGCGGCAATGGAACTAATGTGGTTATGTCCACCATTCAAGCGGCAGACGTTCCAACATTAAACCAAAATACATCTGGAACGGCGGCAAACGTAACTGGAACCGTTGCAATCGCCAATGGTGGTACAGGAGTTACTACAGCATTAGCCGCAATGAACACTCTTGCTGGCGCTGTAACTAGTGGATCGTATTTGCGCGGAAACGGCGTGAACGTTGTGATGTCTACTATCCAAGCTGCCGATGTACCCACATTAAATCAAAACACAACGGGTACTGCTGCTAATGTAACGGGAACCGTTGCAATTGCTAATGGTGGGTCAGGAACTACTACTGCTCAAGGCGCAATAAATGCTTTTGCTGGTGCGGTAACTGCGGGTTCATATCTGCGAGGTAATGGCACAAACGTAGTAATGGCTACGATTCAAGCCGCCGACATACCAACTCTTAATCAAAATACGACAGGTACTGCGGCAAACATTACTGCAACTACAAACGCAACTATTACTACGTTAAGTTCATTAAGTTTGCCGGGTTCGCAAATTACTGGAAATATTAGCGGCAATGCTGCTAACGTAACTGGAATTGTTGCAATTGCCAATGGCGGTACAAATGCTACTGCAACACCTACAGCGGGTGGAATTACTTATGGAACTGGAACTGCTTACGCATTTTCAGCCGCTGGTACTTCTGGTCAAGTTCTTACGTCAAATGGAACAGCAGCACCAACGTGGACAACGGTTTCTGGGTCGGGTACAGTAACTTCTATTATTGCTGGCACAGGATTAACGGGTGGTACGATTACAACTACTGGTACGATTGCATTAGCAACATCAGGTGTTACTGCAACCAGTTATACAAGTGCAAATATTACTGTTGACGCTTACGGAAGAATTACAGCAGCGTCTAATGGTAGCGGTGGTGGCGGCATAACAACTGGAAAAAGTATTGCAATGGCAATGATTTTTGGATATTAAGGAACAAAAATGGCAAACCCAAATATAGTTAACGTAACATCAATTTACGGCAATACTAGTTATCTTATTCCAAGTGCAACAACTGCAACAACGTGGACTGCACTTACTCCCGCAACAGGAACAGTTAATAAAATCGACAATATTGTTGCTTCAAATGTAACGGCTTCTGTTGCAACGGTAACTGTTGCAATCAATAGTGCAGCAGCAGGAGCAGGGACAAATTATCGTTTAATTTATCAAGTGCCAGTTCCTGTAAATGCAGCAATTGTTATTGTTGATAAAAGTACAGCGTTTTATCTTGGTGAAGCACAATCTGTTGTTGTTACTGTTGGTACTGCTTCTGCTGTTGAATTAACTGCATCTTACGAAGCAATTACCTAATGTCTACGCAATATAAAGGTTCATTAATGTCCTCTACCGAGGCATCAACAAGTTTGTCTGCTGCTATTGGTATTTGGCGTTCTAATGAAACTATGCAAGCATTGCAATCAAATACATGGCCCTCCGCTAGAACAGTACCACCTTCTTTTGAATATTTAATTATTGCTGGTGGAGGCAGTGGTGCATATTATTATGCTGGTGCTGGTGGCGCTGGTGGTTTATTATCAGGAAGTAGTTTTAGTATTACGACAGGATCAAACATAACATTAACTATTGGCGCTGGTGGAACAACAAGCACAGGAAATAATGGTAATCAAGGTAATTCTTCAAGTATTGTTGGAACTAGCACTTTAACTGCTATTGGAGGCGGTAGAGGGGGAAGTTTTAATAATGTTCCCGCTGGAGGTTCTGGAGGCTCGGGAGGTGGTGGGTCAGATGGTGGATTAGGAGGCACTGGCACTAGTGGTCAAGGTTTTTCTGGCGGTACAGGTTTTTCATCTGGTATTTCTACCACATCAGGAGGCGGCGGTGGCGGCGCAAGTGTTAATGGTTCTGCATCTTCAAGCGGAATAGGCGGCGGTGGCGGTGCTGGTTTAAGTTCATCAATTACTGGTACTGCAACTATTTATGCTGGCGGCGGCGGTGGCGGTGGTGCTAGTCCGGGTAATGGTGGTACTGGCGGTGGTGGTAATGGTGGGAGTGCTGCTACAGGTTATTTGGGTGTTGCTGGAACATTAAATACTGGCGGTGGTGGTGGCGCTGGCGGTACAGGTGGACAAGGCGGCGCTGGTGGGTCTGGAATAATTATTATTGCTTATTCAAATATTTATGCAGATATAACATCAGTTAGTTCTGGTCTTATTTGTAATGGAAGTGCTGGCAATAATATTTCAAATACTGTATTGCGTTCTGGATATAAAGTTTATAAATTTACTGCCGGTACAGGGCCAATATTGTTTAATTAATAAAGTAATATTTAATGTCTACTAGATACAAAGCATCCTTAATGTCCTCTACGGCAGCAAGTAATTCTTCTGCATCTGCTAAAGGTATATGGCGTATTAATCAAGTGCTTCAAGCAATAAAATCAGCTACATGGCCCGTATTTGGTGTAGTGCCAAGTTTAGTTGAATATATGGTTTTAGCAGGCGGCGGTGGTGGCGGCGGCGATGGAAATACTGTAGGTGGTGGAGGTGGAGGCGCTGGAGGTCTTCAACATGAAAACACTATTTCTGTATCATCTTCAACTGCCTATACCGTTACTGTCGGTGCTGGCGGTGCTGGTGGGCCAAATTTCAATGCTGGCAATGGTAGTAAAGGTAATAATTCTGTATTTAGTAGCATAACTGGATTAGGCGGTGGCGGCGGTTCTGGTCAACAAGGCAGTGGAACAAATACTGTTAGGAATGGAGGTTCTGGCGGCGGAGCGTGTTATTTATCAACTGCTGGCACAGGAACGTCAGGACAAGGAAGTAATGGTGGCGGTGTCACACTTTCTGGTGGTTCAAGTTCTGGCGGCGGTGGTGGAGGAAGAAATTTTGTGGGGGGAACTGGTGTTACCACCGCAGGCGGCGCTGGTGGTAATGGTGTAGGTAGTGTAATTACTGGTGTTGGTATTAATCTTGCGGGTGGCGGCGGTGGTGGTGGAGATTCTATTAATGGAATTCCGGGTGCGGGTGGTACTGGCGGTGGTGGTGCTGGTGGAGCAACTTTTTTAAGTGCGGGAAATCCCGGAACTGCAAATTTAGGCGGTGGCGGTGGTGGAGGAACTAGTAAACAAGGTGGTTCTAGCGGTGCTGGTGGCGTTGGTGGCGCAGGCGGTTCTGGTAAAGTTGTTATTGCTTATGCAGATTCTTATGTAAGTATTACTTCATTTTCTGCTGGTTTAGTAGTTAATGGTGTAACAACAACAGGTTCTAATCTTCCAGCAGCAGATACAACATCAAGGGCTGGCTACAAAATTTATGTGTTTACTTCTGGTACAGGCACAATTCAATGGTAAGGAATTAAATAAATGGCACATTTTGCACAAATTGATGAAAACAATATTGTTGTCCAAGTAATTGTTGGAGTTGACGAACCTCTTGATGGTGAAATAATTTATCAAGAAAATACGGGTAAAGTTTGGAAAAAGACTAGTTACAACACTTTTGGTGGAGTACATCAATTAGGCGGCACACCATTTCGCAAGAATTACGCAGGGATTGGTTACATCTACGACTCACAAAGGGATGCGTTTATACCACCAAAGCCAGATGGTAATTTTGTTTTAGATGAACAAACGTGTCAATGGTTAGAAATTACTGAGTAAATTATGCTAACAATACTTTCAACTCTTATTTCATTTTTGATGGGCGGTTTGCCTAAATTGTTGGACTTTTTCCAAGACCGCAACGACAAAAAGCATGAACTTGCTTTGGCTCAAATGCAGATTGAACGAGAACTAGAGTTGCGTAAAGCAGGATTTGAAGCGCAAGAGCGCGTCGAGCAAATACACACGCAGCAATTGGAATTGGAAACAAGCGCCAAAGCAACGGAAAATTTGGTCAATGCTCAAGTTGCGGAAATGAACGCTATTTATAAGCATGATGAATCGCTAAATGAAGGTACAAGCCAATGGATGAAAGATTTGCGTGCTGGTGTGCGGTCTTTCATTACGCTTGGATTCTTTTTCCTACTATGTTTTGTAGACATTGGAATGTTTGTATATGGATGGAACAACGGCGTGGCATTCCCTGCGCTTGCTGAACGTCTATGGGATAGCAACACTCAAGCATTGTTTGCTTCAATAATTGCCTTCCATTTTGGTGGCAGAGCGTTTGGCAAATGACTTGGACGCTTGTCTTGGTGACAGGCATTCACATGAACAGCATTCTTGTCGTCGGCTATTTTGAAACCGAAATCTCTTGTCAACGGGCGGCAAAAGAATGGCGCGAACTTGGCTACAAAGTTGGTTGCGTACAAACGGTGAAAAAATGAACGTATCAGCAAAAGCGTTAAAAGCCATTAAACATCACGAAGGTTTGCGGCAGCGCCCGTATAGGTGTAGTGCTTTGCTTCACACAATTGGCGTGGGTCATGTTTTGTATCCAGAGCAAGGCAAATTGCCTTTAGATCAACGAATGGATTTTTTACTTAAACCGCAAGATGATCGCCTGTGGTCAATGGAAGAAATAGATGCAATACTTGCAGCAGACCTTAAACGATTTGAACTTGGCGTGGAACGATTCTGCCCTGTTGCTCTTACACAAGGTCAGTTTGACGGGCTTGTTTCTTTTGCTTTTAACGTGGGGCTTGGGACACTTCAACGTTCAACGCTACGTCAAAAGGTGCTGCGCGGGGATATGGAAAGTGCTGCGGATGAACTCTTGAAATATTGCATGGCAGGCGGCAAACCGCTTAAAGGGCTGCAAAACAGGCGCAAAGATGAGCGCGCTTTGTTTTTGTCGTAAAGGTGGGTACTCGCTGCACTGACTGACCAACGTTCCTC
>Ga0214919_10010281_pt1 | contig 11898 bp, 9 predicted proteins | sample LL1503_MetaG_FD_177994 | JGI IMG/M metagenome (GOLD analysis project Ga0214919, IMG submission 177994) | Freshwater microbial communities from Lake Lanier, Atlanta, Georgia, United States - LL-1503 | ecosystem: Environmental > Aquatic > Freshwater > Lake | place: USA: Georgia | collected 2015-03-15
CCATGCTGAATGGAAAAACCCTCCTGTGGGAAATGCCAGAACACACACTCTTAAAGAAATATGGAATAGCCCTGCACAACGAAAATTGCGCACAGACATGCTGACCAACCAGCCAAATCCCGCATGTGATCGTTGCTATGAACAAGAACAGTCGGGATTCTTTTCCGGCCGCAAAAGCGCAAACAAACACTTTGGGCATCAGGTTCACAAGATCCACGCCACCACACCGGATGGCACTGTGGAGCAATTTGAAATGACCTATTGGGACATACGCTTTTCAAACCTGTGCAATTTACGCTGTAGAACATGCGGACCCACATTCAGCAGCCAATGGTATCAAGATCAAACCCAATTGGCTGGTCCAGAATGGGCTCGCCAAAACCGTGTGTTAAACATAGCAGGCCGTGATAAAAATGACATGTGGGAACAGCTAATTCCGCATCTTGACCACGTGGAAAAGATTTACTTTGCAGGTGGCGAACCCTTGCTGATGGAAGAACACTACAACATATTAGATGAACTAGAACGTCGTGGACGTTTTGACGTTAAATTAATATACAACACCAACTTCACTGAAGTCAAACTAAAAGATCGACTGGTATTTGACTACTGGAAAAAGTTTGCCAGTGTGGCAGTGGGTGCCAGTCTAGATGCCATGGGACCACGTGGGGAGTACATACGCAAGGGCACTGACTGGGATCAAATTGAACGCAATCGTGAAAAAATGCTGGAAATATGCCCTGATGTTGATTTCTACATTTCTCCCACACTGAGTATTATGAATGCTCTGCACCTGCCGGACTTTCATAGAGCCTGGGTGGATCGGGGATTCATTCGCGCACAAGATCTCAATGTAAACATCCTGCAAGACGGAGTTCACTACAGAATAGACATTGCACCAGCTGCATACAAAGAAATTCTTAAAGAAAAATATCTAGCGCACTTGGAATGGTTGCGTCCACTAGATCGATTGAACCGTGCCACAGTGGGCTTTGAAAGTGCTATTAAATTCATGATGGCCACTGACAATACTGCACTACTTCCTAAATTTTGGAAAAACATGCAAGATCTAGATAGAATCAGGAACGAAAACATCTTGGATGTAATTCCAGAATTAGCAGCATTAAAATGAGCACATGGCAGGAATTTTATTCAGCAGTACGAGACCCACAGTGGCCAGACTGTGAACACGAAGAAAATTTCAAACTGCTTCCTGAATCAATTCAATCAGAATGTATCAATCAATTTGGCTATGTTCCGGGTAGTTTTCAAAACAAATCCAAACTAGTTAACAAACGTTTTCCAATTACAAGCAACACAGCTTGCCAACTCAAATGGACATGGAGCACAATATATCTAACCACCGAAAATACAGCCAGTTGTCACAGAACTAATCATCATCGTTTTGACGCTGATTTTAATTTTCATAACACAGCCAGTAAAATTGATGATCGCAAACGCATGCTAGATGGCAAATGGCCGGAAAAAGGATGCACCTACTGTCAAGACATTGAAACAGCAGGTGGACAAAGCGATAGGCTAACAAACTTGGACTTCCCTGGCATACATGCTCCTCCAGAATTGGAGCATGACCCTGTAGCAGTACATGTTACTCCTAGGATACTAGAAGTATATTTTGACAACACCTGCAATTTAAAATGTCTTTACTGCGGACCGCACTTTAGCAGTTTGTGGGACGCTGAGAATGTTCGGCACGGGTTGCCTGCATTTGCCAAAAGTGCCAATATTGAAAGCAACAAACAAAAACTATTTGAATGGTTGAAACTACACGGGCACACGCTCACAGTGTTTAACATCCTAGGCGGTGAACCATTGTATCAACCTGAGCTGGAACAATGTTTAGCATTGTTTGAGCAATACCCTGCACCTGAGCTTAAACTGCAAATGTTCACAAATTTAAATGCTCGATTGCCATACTTACAAAAAATAATTCAACGAGTTCGACAGCTAATTGACCGTAGATCTATTAGAGAATTTGAAATAACTGCCAGTTTGGATTGTTGGGGCGCATCGCAAGAGTATGTGAGATATCCACTAAACTTGCGAGAGTGGGAACGAAATTTTGAATACTTATTGGATCAACCCTGGATTAATTTAATCATAAACTCAACTGTAACTCCGTTGACTGTAAAGACATTACCAGACTTGTTGCACAAAATAAATCATTGGAATCTCAAGAGAAAAGTATATCACTATCAAAACTCTGTTAACAGTCCTGATCACATGTTTATTGATTTGTTTGGGGATATATTTCAGGAAGACTTTGATCTTGCAATCAGTTTAAAACCCGATCAAACACCTGAAGAAATTGCCAGCAAGAATTACCTAATAGGCATTGCAAAACAAAGCCAACATGGTGGTCCTAAACCAAAACAAATACGTGAGTTGTTTAATTTTTTAAATACAATGGATCACAGACGCAACACACATTGGCCCATAGTATTTCCCTGGCTGGTTGATGAATTTAAAAAATATAACTTATGAATATACCACACGATAAATTTTGTGTATTACCCTGGGTCTCTTTAGAAGCTTCGCCCATTGGCACAGTGCGCCCATGTTGCCTAGCAGACGACGAACTGACAGATGATAACGGTGAAAAGTTCTCATTGCTGACAGCTGACTTTGCAAGCATACAAAACTCACATGCAATGACACACCTGCGTGAAGAGTTCCTTGCAGGCACGCAACCAAAAACATGTCGCAAGTGCTGGAATGAAGAAAGTGCAGGCCGCACAAGCAAACGCATGCACACTTTAAACAGATTGAAACACATGGGCATAAGCAGTGAATGGACCCGTAATGCCAAGCCGTTAATGTTTTTGGATTTAAAATTAGGCAACATCTGCAACTTGAAATGTCGTATATGCGGATCTTGGTCAAGCAGCCAATTTGCCACAGAAGAATTAAATGACATACCTCCAGAAAATAAAAAGAAATCATTCCCTTATCAGATGCTACGAGCCGGTGCCTGGCCTAGAGAGAATGAACAATTTTGGACGGAAATTGATCAGTGTCTGACTGACATACGCTATATTGAATTTACTGGTGGCGAACCATTTATGATTGATCAACACTTTGACATGTTGCAAGGCATTGTGGATCGTGGCATTGCACATCAAGTTGAAATACACTACAACACAAATGGAACGCAATGGCCCACACGCGGTCCGGACATTTGGCGTCATTTTAAAACTGTAGAAGTAGCATTCTCTATAGATGACGTGGGTGCAAGATTTGAATATCAACGCACCAATGCAGACTGGGCTGTGGTGCTAGACAACATCACAAGTTTTCAATATCTGCGCGATCAGCTGCCTAACTTGCGTTTACAATGCTGTAGTACTGTAAATGTGTTTAATGTGCGTTACATTGATCAACTGGCACAATGGATTCTGTTACAGAGCTTTGATTTTGTGTACTGGAACATCATGCATGATGCTTGGTACTTTTCAATTGCTTCATTGCCATATGAAGCCAAAGCGCAAATTGCAGAACATTTACGTGGAGCAAATGTACCATCGCAGTACCGTGGGGAGTTTGATAGAATCATTGACTTTATGAATCGTGGTGCAAGCACTGACGGAAAAGAAATCTGCAGGCAAATAGACATGTTAGATCGGCGCAGATCTCAAAGCATAACTACTGTTGTGCCAGAATTAGCACAATATTTAGGATATCAGACATAATGAATTATTTTTGCTCAAAACCTTTTGCTTCCATGCAAGTCCATAATGAATTTGCAGTAGCACCGTGTTGTATATGGATCGACGACAAGGTCAACAATAAAGTAGAAACATTCGACACATATTTTACCAGCGATCAAATCAAAGATGTACAACAAAAATTAATAAACAATCAACCCCCGCACCAATGCATGTCATGCTATGATCAAGAAAAAAGATCAGGACATAGCCTTAGAACAATAAGCGAAGAATTTGAAAGTTTAGAACAACAAATACGAAGTCAAGCAAAGAGTTATCCTTATTTTGATATTCAAGACATACAAATCGTCACTAGTAATATATGTAATCTCAAGTGTTTACCTTGTGGTGGTCCTAGTTATATACGATTAGTTGAACTACAAAAAATGGGCATGCTTGATTACACTCCAAAAATGAGCTCCATTAATCTTGATGCTATATTGCGCAATTTAAAATCACTGACTTCGCTAAACAATATTTCGTTCATTGGCGGAGAACCTTTTGCAGATAAAATAACTTTTAAAATTATTGATCAACTGATTGAAACTGGACAAAGCAAAAACATTCGAGTTGATATGAATACAAATCTTACTTTGTGTACTCGAGAAAATCTATCAAAGCTTCGAGACAATTTCAAAGAAGTTATGATAAGAGGTAGCATTGACGGAGTAGGAGAAATCAATGATTACTTGCGATATCCTAGTGTGTGGAACGAAATTGACCAAGTGGTTGATTTAATATACGAGCTTGAAATACCATTTATTGTAACTACTGCATTGACCAATTTGTCATTATTAAAATACGATCAAGTAATTGATTGGGCCAAGCAAAAAGGCATTCAAGATTTATTTTTGAGCAAAGTCGTAACTCCTAAGCCACAAGCATTTGATCAATTGCCCACTAAATTAAAAATGCAGATGCGTGAAAAATTTTTAAAGTTGCGCAGTCAAGATCATACCAACCGCACTCATGCAGCAATAGATGCATGTATAGATATTTGTTCTAAAATTGACGATGAAGAGCCCGATATGTTTAATTTAATCAACTTATTGGACAAACATGATAAATTTCGAAACACAAATTTTCAAACATTGTGGCCTGAATTGAATGACTATCGGTAAACCGGACACCATGTGCTTGGCACCTTGGGTGCATACATATCTCTCCCCCCAAACAGAACGGCGCATGTGTTGTGCGTCAAGAGAACCTGCGCAGAATTTTGAACAGTACATAGACACCAAGTCGGGCACTGGACGATACATTCCTGTCACACTAGAAGAACACTGGAATTCACCGCACATGCAGAGCGTGCGCAGACGAATGATAGCCGGAGAAACCTTACCCGAATGCGAAGTATGCAATGATAAACTACTTAATACGTCGGTATACAGAGATTATTTCACAAATCTTTTTCAACATAAATTTGATTCAATTGTATCTAACACAACGCCAGAAGGGCGAACTAGTTTACACCCGGTCTCATGGGACTATCGCTTTAGTAATCTATGTAATTTTAAATGTAGAATGTGTGGGGATATGCTATCGAGCTCGTGGGAGACTGAGCAAAAGTCGCATGACATGGTTAACTGGACTGATCCAAAAAATAATTGGATGCGAGACGGTATACGTGCCCAAATCAAAGACTTTCAAGAAAATCAAATTGAAGCCGAATTTGCTGCCGCCGTGGAACGACATACCGTGGAAGAAGTCTATTGGGTTGGAGGAGAGCCGCTAATGTACGAGCAACATTGGCGTTACATGAAAAGAATTGTTGAACTAGGAGATGGACCACGTGTTTATGCTAGATATAATACTAATCTCAGCCGTGTGCGTTACGGCGGTGTGGATCTATTTGATGATATCCTGGCGCACATTCGCGATTGGCAAATATGTGCTTCGCTGGACGGAACCGAGCAGATCGGGGAATATATTCGTACAGGATTGGATTACAAACAGTTCTGTCGTAATTTTGAACACGGACTCAAATACGCCACCAACCCAAGACAAATGCGTCTTGATTTTACCCTCACACTGCCCGGCATGTTCGAGACTGGCGCAATGGAAAAGTTATCACAAACGTATGGGGTACAACTGTTAGCCAAAGTGATATTCAGCTTTAGTCCAGATATAGTAATGAGTCCACTTGCGCTACCTAGGCACTTGTTGGATCCTTGGATAGATGAACTAGCAGGCCGCTCCGCTGGCGCCATGCGTGATGTACTGCTACAACTTAAGAACCGTGCCACCTTTGAGGAACAATGGCCGGATACATATCGCGCAGGGCTTGCAAAGGGCAAGGCACGTGTGTTAAAATTAGAAAGTATACGCACACAGCCAATTACAATGGAAGAAATACTTGGCCAAAGACCTGCGGTACTAGAATGGTGGGATCAAATTGCTTGATCGTATTGAAATAGATCTACGCGGCCGAGACAGTATACTTACATTGCATATAGATGTAGATGACAACAGTCTAAGTCGCAAATGGCTGGCTGCATTAAATGATATCATTAGAACAGATTTGCATTTAGAAAAAAATTACTGTTGGATGGGATGGACGGAACATGACCGAAATGCCAGATACCTTTGTGGGCAAATTAACAATAGCATTAATCATATTAACAGAAGTGGCATTGGCTATCACATTGATTGTGATGCTTACTCAGTAGAAAATACTATAGAATCAAACTTAGGAATTAATCATGAACGCATGAATCATTTGCACAGATACTTTGAAGATCTACAAGGATGGTCGGGCAGTATTAGCAACTACTACACCCAAGCGGATCCTGCCACAAGGTGGCACATACGTCAGTTAAACTTGCTATGCCATGAACTGGAAAGTCTTGTGCTATCCATGCGCAAAGCTGTACAAGCACCTGAATGGCGTAGACCCAGTCAGTTGATGTGCTGGTTAAATGCACCACGTTTTACATTAGAAGAATCTGACTATGAACTGTTTGGAATAGAAACCATCAACAGAAAGCTAGGCGGTGTTTATTTGGGTGTAAATAAAGCAGTTGGCAAACATCACTGGGAAGTGTTCAATGATGAAGGCAGAGATTCGCGCATTAGCGAACTGGTTACTACAGGGCTACGTGTTCAAACTGAAGCCGCTGGCGACTTTGATATTGAGTGGGCCCGTGACCCTGGCGCTTTTCCATGGCAAAAGAAACAGCTAGGAGAGTTTCGTAACTGGTTATTGGCAAATGGATTTGATCCAGAGGACAAAAGTCTTACTATTGGTCACCCAAAAGTAGCGCAGGTTAATCTAATGCGATCATTTGGCACAGAAGATTATGAAAAGATTTGGGCGCAGTTGGCTAGTCATCTTGATGTGTTGAGCATACGCACTGGATGGGGAGAAGCTACATATGGATATTGCTGGAGTGATCCAGACTATGCTGAACAGCAAATAAGGAGATTGAGATGACATGGATTAAACGCATGTGGGATAGAATCACACTAGAGATTCGCTATCGTAAAAAATTAAAAGAGCTACGCAAAAGAGATCCGTTCATCTACAAATGAATATCTTAGGTATTTCAGCAGGATTCCATGATGCAGCCGCCGCTGTGATCTCTCCACGCGGCGAGATACTGTTTGCCGGGCATTCAGAACGTTATTCAAAAAAGAAAAATGACCCTGACTTTTGTCAAGGGCTGTTGGATGATGTGATGGAGTATGGCCCAGATGTGGTTGCATACTATGAGCGTCCTTGGTTGAAACAACTGCGTCAATGGTATGCAGGACAAGGCATTGAGTGGAACAAAATCACCACTCGACAAATATTACGTCAACAATTAGGCGGCCAGATTGAACCTGAACGTGTGCATAACTACAACCATCACTTGTGCCATGCGTCTGCTGGCTTTCAAACATCGCCTTACAACATGGCCACAGTTGTGGTGATAGATGCTGTGGGCGAATGGGATACTGTGTCAATCTGGGGAGCAATATATGATAAAAACTATCGCGCAACATATAAGAAACTTTGGTCGCAAAGTTATCCACATTCAATTGGACTATTCTACAGTGCTATTACTAAGCGTATTGGCCTACACCCACTAGACGAAGAATACATCACAATGGGCATGGCTGGTTGGGGAACGCCCAAATGGACCGAAGTCATGCGCGATGTACTGATAGACAATCCGGAAGAAATTCGTTTTAAATCAAACTTGCACACAGGCCTTGATCCCGAGTTCTTGGGCGGTGCCAGCAATGAAGATATTGCTGCTTCTGCACAGCAACTGACAGAATATCTAATACATCAAGTTATGACTCGAGCCAGAAACTTTGCCTGGAGTGACAACTTGGTTTACATGGGCGGGGTAGCACTCAACTGCTTGGCCAATAGGAGGTTAGGTGAATACTTTAATAACATATGGATTATGCCTTGTCCTGGTGATGCTGGCAGTAGCTTGGGCGCCGCCGCTCTTGCATACGGCCATCGTGTTCAGTGGACTGGTGCTGATCTTGGCCATAATATACCTGGTGATTACCCTGTTGAGCGTGCCATGGCTGCTCTTTTGTGTGATCGTATTGTGGGCGTGGCAAGTGGCCGAGCGGAATTCGGACCGCGAGCCCTAGGCAATAGATCATTGTTGGCAGATCCCCGTGGTAGTGACATAAAAGACCAAGTGAATTCAATCAAACGCAGACAAAAGTTTAGACCATTTGCTCCTGTTATCCTGGAGGAACTGGCTGATCACTATTTTGTTATGCCCAGCTGCTGGAGTGACAGCAGATACATGCAAGTGGTTGCACACTGTAGATTTCCAGAAAAATATCCGGCAATCATTCATGTGGACGGTACCAGTAGAGTACAAACTGTACCTAGAGATGGGTCGGGGATAAGAAAGCTATTAGAAGCGTGGTATGCTGAGACCGGATGCCCTATGTTACTAAACACCAGCTTAAACATACGTGGCGAGCCCATGGTCAATGACCGTGCAGACGCTGATCGATTTGAACAGCTATATGGTGTTACAGTTTGCAGTTGATACGATCAACTACTGACAGTAATCTCTGTGCCATTCCAGCACAAAACACCCGATGGTTGTGCTGAATTTCTGCATGTAACTTTTGATACAGTACATGCAACTCGTCTAGTGATTTTGAACACAGTGTTTTGGTAAGTTCTAACACACATTCAAATCGTTCTTGATTGTTGGTGATAGTATCGTAATGCTCGTCAATTGTATTGGCAAATGTCTTGTACCCAAGCTCATGTAAGTGTGCCAAATGCCCTGCACTACTGACCACAACAAAGAATTGATTGTTGAATATGGGTTTGAATGTTTTTTCTGTAACAAATTGCCCATTAGATCCATCAATGTCAATCATGGTTTCTAACACAATGTTAAAATAACTATCTTGATACAAATCAGTCATATTGGCTGCATAGTTGTTATGAGTGTCAGTATCAAATTGATCCACAAAAAATGGACCAGCAGCAATAAAATCATCCACTTGAGATTGTTTGTTTTTCAAGTAATTATTTTGTAATGCACATCCGTAGTAGTCATCTTCACCGCCTAACAAGTGTTGAGTGTAGCTGAAATATCCATGTTGATGCAAATGATTTTTCCACAGCTCGCTCATGAATACTTTACGCCACAGTTTGTCTATGCGGCACAAGCCAGTGAATGCACGAGATCTTGCATTGAGATGGTATACAGAGCCCTGTGACCGATCCACAGTACGCCAATACATAAACTCCAGTTCGGGCCAATAGATAGAATTATGATATTGATCAGCAGTAGAGTTGCCAGATATCAACCATACTAGGTCTGAGTCTATCTCATGCTCTGCACACAGTTGATCTATGCGTTGTCTAATGCGTCCAGGATGATCACCTTCGTGGTATGTGAATATCAATTTGATTTGTTTATTTTTTAATTTCTGGTAAGCCGCTTCGCTTACAGCAGCCAAATAGTCTACAGAAAAATCAAAATAACCTAGTACCATTGGATACCATGCATCAACTGGTGCATCTGTTGTGCGGACTACTTGTCGTTTGATGCCACAGTCTTTGAGATAATAAATGATTCTAGGATAGTCCAGTCTAGCGCCATCCATCAATTCAATCAAATGATGTTGACTCTGTGGAATGCCGTTTGGCATTGGTCGATTGGTAGTTGGATCAACGTGATCAATTGCTATGTAAATCACGTTGTATTGCTGATTTTAAATTTTTTAACATTTGCTCAAGTTCGTCCCACAGTCGCTGCTCGAACCCGCCTTTGTAAAACCAATTCCAGTTGTGTTCGACAATTGGTAAACATTTTTCCCACATAATTCTTTTTTCTTCTGTTGACTTATCGTCAATGTTTTTCAATGTGGTTGCAATGCATTCACTGCGTGATAAATCACCTGTTAGAGTGTCGTATGTTTCGTCCCATACAGAATCAAAAGTTTTGAACCCATAGCTGCGCAAATATTCCAAGCTACCAGCTGGCGCAGTTAACACAAATGGCATGCCTAGTGCAATGGGTTTAAATGTTTTTTCAGTTAGGTGTTGCCTACGACCAAAATACACTGTTTCGCTCACATGATATATCATACTGTCGGCGCATAGGTCAAATTGATCCAACCAACAACTGCTCATTCTCTGTGTGTTTTCACCGGGAAACAATCGAGGCAACTGCATATTGCCAATGACTTGGTTAATACCGCCACCAAAATGTTCTGTTACATTTGGCGTGTCAGGATATCTATATTTGTATGTGTTGGCAACTTCTCCAATGGATATGTTTTCCACTGGGCACACTGCTGGTGCGCTAATATGATTGTGCATGAGATCTAGTCGCGCAAAATGATACAACATAAGCACTCGGTGATTGCGCTCACCTCCAATGATTCGATTTGGACTAAAGAATGTTGTGGTAGGATTTCTCTTTGCTGGAGATCCAATTAAAAATGTTCGATCATATCCACGGAACCAATCTAATGCTGCCCACCCGTGAAAAAAATAATAAAATGGTTGCATGTAGTGTGTTTTGCATATATAATCAACATTGTCACTGTTAGTTTCACTAGTAACTAAAAATCGTTTGTGTGCTGGTATTTGCAATTGTGTTCTCATTAACATGTCAAAAAATGTTGGCATGTGTATGCTAAGTTGAACTGGCTCTTGATCAAAAAAGTAAATGAAATTCTTTTCGTCAGCTGCGTTTTCAAGTCCTCTACACATGATGCTGTCGGGGTCACTTCTACCAAATGGATCATGATAATAAATTGCAGTATCAGGTAAATTTTTTCTTACCCACGGTAAAAAAGTATGTTCGTAAATTTCGTCTATTCTAATCATGTTTGATGTATTTTATTCAGGAAAGAAACCCGGTTTGTTTGCCCACGAATGTGAAGCAATTGATCTCGAACATGCTCAGAGTCTAAGCCGCACTAGATATTTTTGGTGGGTCACATACTTAGCGGACCTCGGAACGTGGGACTTTCTTTGGGAACCAGTACCATGGGAAGCTGATCAACGGCATTCCTGGCCCAGCCAACATCAACTGGATTCAGGAGTATACTTGGTGCCCAAAAATGGGTTTGTAGATACTAACTATCATACTGGTCCAACAATACATATCCTACCAGATATGGCGTACTGGCATATACCCAAACACATTAATCCTGATAGCATTGATCCACGGTGGAGTCCTGACCCAATGGAACCTCCGTACATTTATGAATTTCCAGTTGAATGGGCCTGGGACAATATTGGTGGACCAGAGTATCATATGCCAGGTGCTACAGAACGCAAGTTTGTATATGATTTTGTAGCACGTACTGAGCCTAACCCACCAGCATGGCATCAGCGTTGTGATTTTGAATGGACAGATGAAATCTATCGCTGGCGACCCAATCCCACTGACCCGCCTTACATCTATGTGTTTGGTAATCAATGGTATTCAGCAGAAATAATGCCCACTGTTGAGTATCATGTGCCTGGTGCAACAGAACGCAAGTACATGGATATGGGTGTGCTTCTTCCCAAAACAATCAAACACTGGTACAATCTATTAGATTGTGAGTGGGACTACTCATGGGCACCTGATCCAGGCGATCCACCATATGTCTATGTGTTTGGCAATCAATGGCATGCCGCAGAGATCATGCCCACAGTCACATACACAGTTCCAGGCGCAACAGAAAAGAAATATAT
>Ga0214919_10010283_pt1 | contig 11897 bp, 9 predicted proteins | sample LL1503_MetaG_FD_177994 | JGI IMG/M metagenome (GOLD analysis project Ga0214919, IMG submission 177994) | Freshwater microbial communities from Lake Lanier, Atlanta, Georgia, United States - LL-1503 | ecosystem: Environmental > Aquatic > Freshwater > Lake | place: USA: Georgia | collected 2015-03-15
AGCCATTGAGCCCATCATCGGGCACCTCAAGGCGGACCACAGAATGAACCGCTGTCACCTCAAAGGGGCACAGGGCGACAGTTTGCACGCGGTGCTGTGTGCTGCCGGCTACAACATCCGCTGGTTGCTGCGGATGATTGCCAAGAAGGGGGTGCCCTTTTTGCAGACGCTTTTTTTACGCCTGCTGCAGCACGGTAATTTGGCTGCAATGGGGCGATGGGCGGCGAAGGAAGTGGCGAAATTTGGCGGTGAAGTGCCCGGGCGGCGTCGACTGGATGCTTCGGTTTCTTTGGCTTTGGGCTGAATGTGAATTTTTCAGGGACGACTCTTTAGTACCTAGAAAATAAAAGGCTCTCTTTTTCTTCTAAAAGACCTATTATTTTATTAGATATATTTAGGTCAATGCTTTCCGGCGGCCTCTTCGATGCGTTTATTTTGGGTGATGTTAGCAGAAATTTATCGACGCTAACCTGATTAAAATACTGAGGGAGAATATTTTCACTAAGAACTCGTAATCCGTGATTAAGTTCTTCATTTTTTATTTCTAATTTCGTAATAAACCGCTGCTCCAAGCCCCTCAATTTTTCGCCCGATTGCAAAGTTTGATTAATTTTTTGCATGGGATAATGGAGAGAAAGTTTGAGAAAACGAAATGACATGAAGCCCATTTCTTTTGCAATATCTTGTCTGTATCCATATCCTAAGAAATCAGCGTTCTTAGAATCTAAAAAAAAGGTCAAAAAACTTTCAAAACTATCATAAGCGTTCAGATTACAAGATCTCTTTAACTGATTAAAAACGCTGCCCTTACCATCTTTTCCAAACCTATATAGACTACTGTACATATCTATAGGCCTACGGATTGATATAAAATAAAATTTGTCCGCGTGAAAATTATCGGTTACCCAATGGTGTTTTTTAAAGTAAATCTCATCACAGGTCGAACATTCGCTTAAAAATTTACTAATATAGCTAGATCCAGTTTTATGTAAATCAAGATATGCGAAGGGGCCAAAGTCATGCATAAATTTCTCTTTTTCCAGTTGCAAAATATGGGGGGTAATCCCCCATCTAAGGTATTTGTAGAGTATCTATATTATCACTTTTATTAATTGAAAAAATTTTTGGCTATTTTGCCAATTCGTATGGTTTTCCGGGCTGACTTTAGGTTGCATCCGATTAAAAATTTTATTTCACGACACTGCGAACAAAGTCATCAACGCCGCCACAGTCTGTAGTACATCGGTTGTCCGCGTTTCCAAGCGCACCTCCGGCGCCTCCGGCGCCTCAAAAGCCGAATCAATCCCCGTAAAGTTCTTAATTTGCCCCCGCCGTACCTTTTTGTACAGGCCCTTCGGGTCGCGCTGCTCGCACAACTCCACCGGCGTATCGACAAACACCTCAAAAAACTCTCCCGGCGCAAACAGGCTGCGCGCAATCGCCCGGTCGGCGCGGTAGGGCGAGATAAAGGTGGTGATCACAATCAGGCCCGCGTCCACCATCAGCTTGGCTACCTCGGCCACGCGGCGGATGTTTTCTATGCGGTCTTCCTGGGTAAAGCCCAAGTCTTTGTTCAGGCCGTGGCGCACGTTGTCGCCGTCCAGCACATAGGTGCGCCGCCCTTGGGCATAGAGCTGTACTTCCAGGGCGTTGGCAATCGTGCTTTTGCCTGAGCCCGAGAGCCCCGTAAACCACAGCACGCAGGGCTTTTGCTGGTTGAGTGCGGCGCGCGCGGCCTTGTTGATTTCAAAATACTGCGGCACCACGTTTTGCGCGCGGCGCAAGGCGTGGTCGATCACGCCCGCGCCCACCGTTTGGTGGCTGATGCGGTCAATCAGCACAAAGCCGCCAGTGGCGCTGTTGTCGGCGTAGGTGTCAAACACCAGCGGCTTGTCGGTGGCCAGATTGCATTCGGCCACCATGTTCAGGTCCAGCTTTTCAGCGGCCATGTGCTCCAGGGTGTTGACGTTCACCAGGTGCTTGATGCGCGTCACGCTGGCGCCCACGATTTGCGTGCCGCACTTGAGCCAGTACTTGCGCCCTGGCGATAAGGCCTCGACCGCCATCCACACCACATGGGCCTGCAACTGGTCGGCCACGGTGGCCGGAGCCTGGGTCGCGCTGAGCATGTCGCCGCGCGAGACATCCACCTCGTCGGCCAGCGTCAGCGTCACTGCCTGGCCGGCCACGGCGTGGTCCAGATCGCCAGACTGGGTAACGATGCGCGCCACCTTCACTTCGCGACCCGAGGGCTGCACCCGCACCGTGTCGCCCGCGCGCAGTTGGCCCGAGGCGATGGTGCCGCATATGCCCCGAAAGTCTTGATTGGGCCGGTTGATCCACTGCGCGGGCATGCGAAAGGGAAGCTGCGCCAGGCGGTCTTGCACCAGGGCCACGGTTTCCAGGTAGCCAATCAGGGTGCTGCCATGGAACCAGGGCATGCGGTGGCTGGGCGTGGTGATGTTGTCGCCCTTGAGGGCCGACATGGGTATGGGCGTGACCGCCAGGCCGGGCAACTGGCTGGCAAAGGCTAAGTAGTCTTGTTTGATTGCTTCAAAGCGGGCCTGGGCGTAGTCCACCATGTCCATCTTGTTGATGGCCAGCACCACCTGGCGTATGCCCATCAGGTGCACCAGGTAGCTGTGGCGCCGGGTTTGGGTCAGCACGCCTTTGCGCGCGTCAACCAGCACCACAGCCACGTCGGCGGTGGACGCACCGGTCACCATATTGCGCGTGTATTGCTCGTGCCCCGGCGTGTCTGCCACGATGAACTTGCGCCGGTCGGTCGAGAAAAATCTATAGGCCACGTCAATGGTGATGCCTTGCTCGCGCTCGGCGGCCAGGCCGTCTACCAGCAGGGCAAAGTCAATGTCCTGGCCTTGGGTGCCTATGCGTTTGCTGTCGGCTTCCAGGGCTTGCAACTGGTCTTCAAAAATCATTTTGCTGTCATACAGCAGGCGCCCGATCAGCGTGCTTTTGCCGTCGTCCACGCTGCCGCAGGTAATAAAGCGCAGCAAGCCCTTGTGCTGGTGCTGGTGCAAATAGGCCTCGATGTCCTGGCCAATCAGGTCGCTGGTGTGTGCCATTTAGAAGTACCCCTCTTGCTTCTTCTTTTCCATAGACGCGGCGCTGTCGTGGTCAATCACCCGGCCCTGGCGCTCCGATGTGGTGGTCAGCAGCATTTCTTGGATGATCTGTGGCAGCGTGTCGGCAGTGGAGGCCACCGCACCGGTCAGCGGATAGCAGCCCAAGGTGCGAAAGCGCACGTTCTTGAGCATGGGTACTTCGCCGGGGCGCAGCTGCATGCGCTCATCGTCCACCATGATGAGCGCGCCATCCCGCTCTACCACCGGGCGCTCTTGCGCAAAGTAAAGGGGTACGATGGGAATATTCTCCAGGTAGATGTACTGCCAGATGTCGAGCTCAGTCCAGTTGGAAATAGGAAACACCCGCAGGCTCTCGCCTTTGTTCTTGTGGGTGTTGTACAGGTTCCACAGCTCGGGGCGCTGGTTTTTGGGGTCCCAGCGGTGCTGCGCGCTGCGAAACGAAAAGATGCGCTCCTTGGCGCGCGACTTTTCTTCGTCACGCCGGGCGCCGCCAAAGGCGGCGTCAAACTTGTAGTGGTCCAGCGCCTGCTTCAGGCCCTGGGTTTTCATGATGTCGGTGTGGATTTGCGAGCCGTGTGTAAAGGGGTTGATGCCCATGGCCAGGCCTTCGGGGTTTTGGTGCACCAAGAGCTTGAAATCGTGCTGCGCCTGCATGCGGTCGCGAAAGGCGTACATGTCCCGAAACTTCCAGCCCGTGTCCACATGAAGCAATGGAAAAGGCAGCTTGGCCGGGTAAAACGCCTTGAGCGCCAGGTGCAGCATGACCGCGCTGTCTTTGCCAACCGAATACAGCATGACCGGGTTGTCGCAGCTTGCCACCACCTCGCGCATGATGTGGATGCTTTCGGCCTCCAGGCGCTGCAGGTGGGTGAGGGTGCTGGAGTGTGTGACGGTGGTGCGTGTGGCAGTGCCTGGGGCGGGGGTAGAAATCGTCATGGGCATACGGTCTGCGGGGGAAGGGAAGGGGGGGATTGCGGCGGGCGCAGGGCTGCTGAGTTGCACCAGGCTGCTGTGCTGCTGCAGCCAGTCTTGAAACAGGGGGGCAAATGCCACGCCGGCAAACGCCAGCTGCAAGCGAAAGCCGGCGGGGAACTGTGCCAGCAGCCGCTGCGCAAAGGCGCAGTAGTCGGCGTCGGTTGGTGGCTTGGCCAGCACCAACCAGCACAGCGCACCACGCGCGTCGCGCGCCCACAGCAAGTGAACGCCTGGCTGCTTAGGCGTATGGGTGCCAGCGTGCAGAACCGGGCTCTTCTTCGTTGCATCTTGAAGTGTCATTGCCGCGGCACCAGGCGCTGGCAGCCAGCCCCATTGCGCTAGCCGCCGGTGCGCTGCGCGTTTGTCCAGGCTTGCGCCTTCGTGCTGAGCCAACCAGCGCGCCAGCAAGGTAATGGTCCAGAGGCCGGGCGCATCAAGCCCGAGTTGCGCATGTTCCGGCAACAGCCCCGCCAGGGCTTGGGCGATGGCCGCAGGCGCGCCGCCAAGCGGCGCGACACGCGGCCGCCCCCGGCTGCGTTGGTCTACCGCCGCCCATCCACCGGCCTTGAAGGCGCGGTGCAAGGCCAGCACCGTGGGCGCGCTCAAGCCCACCGCCTGGGCTACCACAGCGGCTGACTTACCAGATTCGCGCAGCAGCACCGCCTGGTGCTTGGCATCCGTGCTTGCTAGGGGTTGGTTGTCTTGCAAAATAAATCTTTCGGATATAAAGAATTTTTGCATTGTACTATTCGGCTTTGCCCCATCCTCAAAGGCGCCTATCTTGACACCCACCATCACCCCCGAAGGCCTGCAAACGCTTATTCAACTGGCCGACCAAGCCGGCCAGGCCATCATGGAAATCTACGAGCGCGAGAGCCCCCTGCAGCAGCAGCTCAAAGGCGACAGCAGCCCCTTGACCGAGGCCGACTTGGCAGCCAACGCCATTCTGGTGGCCGGGCTAAAAGCGCATTGGCCCCACATTCCGGTGCTCTCAGAAGAAAACATTAACCAGTTTGGCCCGCAGGACCAGCCGCCTTTGTACTGGGCTGTAGACCCGCTGGACGGCACCAAAGAGTTCATCAAGCGCAATGGCGAATTCACCGTCAACGTGGCCTTGGTATTGGGCGGCGAGCCGCAGATTGGCGTGGTGGGCGTACCGGGCCAGGGTCTGATGTACGTGGGCTGTCCGGGCACGCAGTGGCATACGCCGTTGGCCCGCAAGCGCAGCGCGGCGGGTTGGGTGGATATTCGCGTCTCGGGCTATGCGCCTGCCGCGCTCGGCAAAGTCAACGCAACTTCGCACGCTGACGCCCAGCGCCCGCTGCGCGTGGCCATGAGCCGCTCGCATCCGTCGCGCGAACTAGCCGCCTGGCTGGAGCCCTGGGGTGCGATACAAGCGCACGATGTGGGCAGCTCGCTCAAGTTCTGTCTGGTGGCCGAAGGCGCGGTGGATGTGTACCCCCGGTTGGGGCCGACCTGTATCTGGGACACCGCCGCAGGCCACGCGTTGGTGGCGGCGGCCGGCGGGCGAGTTTGTCAGTTAGACGGTACGCCTTTGCGCTACGCCACGCCTGCACAGACCTTGAATCCGTTTTTTGTGGTTTGGGGAGTCGGCTAATTTTTTTCAAAACCGCTTGCTTTTTCCTGATTTTGTCAATAAAATTGACTGTCAACTACATTGACAGACAATAATATTTCTCTTTAATCTGGAACAATGCATGGAGTTTTATGACAAAAAAAAGCTTGCTTAGCAAAGTCCAATCACTACTTACTCGGAAGGAAATCATGAAAAAAGCCCCCCAATTAGAAGCCGCGGCAGAATCCACATCGGAGCTGCAAGAAACCCCCCGCAAAAAGAGAGAGCCCGCGCCTCCATTGCCCATGCCGGAAGCAGTATCTGCCTTGGCTTTCAGTGCGTTAGCGATTTCAAACGCGGCGGACACGATTTTGCGAAAAGCAGACTTCAAGTTTGGCTTGGCCGACTGGGCCCTGCTAAGCGCGCTTGGCGCAAAACCCGAAGCCCAAGGCATGGGCAAGCTGGGTATGGACCTGGGTGTAACGCGGCAGCGCATTCAAAAGCAGACGGATGAGCTACAAAAGGTCGGTCTGGTGAGCGTGTCCGCTCCAGAAGAAGACAAACGGTCTCGCAATGTGGCTCTGGCGCCAGCTGGAAGAGAAGCGCTGAAGGCTATCGCCAAAGTTTGGGCCACAGAATTGACTAGGAGCCCTAACCTGGGTGAAATGAGAGGCCAGGCCATGGTCCAGCGCCGCGTGGACCGCATTGCAACTTCGCTCAACCGAACTTTGCGCGCCGAAAAAAAGGAAGCAATGGCCGCCAAGAAGGCTGCCAAATCGTCTTCTGAAGCGCCAAAAGCAGCGAGTTAAGCCCGAGCCCCTGGGGTGCGCCATTAGTGAGCAACCTTGGACGCCGTAACGGCGCTATTGATGCGCCGATACGCTCCTGAATAGCTACTTCAGTGCCGTGAGCGCACTTAGTTCAACGGTGGGCACCATGTGATGGGAGTACGTCTCCTGCTTCATAGGGCTCATGCGTTCGACCAGCGGGCTTGCGACAAAGGGCACTAGCGCCACATCAAACTGCGCTACCACTTTCGCGGCTTCAGCTTGGCGCAGCGTGCCCCAAAACTTAGCGTTTGGCTGGTTGCGCGCTTTCGCGTAAAAGGCCGATCCATAGGTTTGGCCTACAAACCAGAAGTCTTTGTCAGGGTTTTCGACCATGGCCTTGAGCAAGGCTTCAGTGTCCATGCGTTCTCGCATATTGCCCACAAACCCCACCACCTTTCTCTTTTTGGCCGTTGGCTCAGCGGCCTTTTTGGCGGGAATTACCGCCAACGCTTGGTTGGACAAATAGGCAATATCAGCGTGGTCGAACTCCTGACGGAAAGCCTTTATCAGCCCCAGCGAATTGGACAGCACCACGTCCGACAAGCCCATCCAAACCCGGTACTGGGCCGTAATCGTTGGCACTAGTTGTGCGTTGGCCGGAAACAGGCGCTGGTCGTCCACCAGGTCGGTAATGATTTGCGTGGGCTTTATCGCCTTGACCAGTGCTGCGTTGGCAAAGCAGGCGGGCCACAACACGACCGTGGGCGCGCTGATGCCTTGTTCTTTCACCTGCCGCAGCACCCAGCGCAGGTAGTCCTGGTTGTCCGCGGGTTTGTTGGCAGGTGTGAGGTAGGTTTTGTACGTGGTTTTGTCGGTGTCGCATTGACCCTGCAGCTTGGCCACGGCTTGATCTAACAAAAGGCGGTATTCGCTGCCGCTGGTGGCGTCTAGCGTCACAGCGCGTTTGAGCCACTCCTCAAGCCCCAGGTGGCTCATCGGCGTTTCAAACACCAGCACTTTTTCGACCTTCGGGTCTTGTTCCCATAAAGCGATCCAGCGATCTGGGCGGCGGCCAAAAAGCCCCAAGTCGTTTTGTTTCCAGAAGCAGACGATGTGCTTGCCTTTGACCAGACCTTGGGGCGACAGCTCTTTGGGCGCTTTGGCGGTTTTGCCTGGAGCAGATCGCTTGGGTTTTGCGCGAGCCACCTTGGCCGCAGGGCGCGCCGCGACCGGTTTGGCATCCGGCCTGCCAGCCGATTTGACAGCTACAACCGGTGTAGCCATGGGCTTTGTGCTTTTGGCCTTTTTGGCCGGCGCTACCGATGCCGTCTTCGCCACAGTCTTAGCCACTGCTTTAGCCTTGGTCTTTGCCGGCGCAGCCGCAGCTTTGGGCTGCGCCACGGGCGGCAGCGGCTTGACGCGCACGGTGGTCTTGGCTGTGGAGGAGCGGGCGGTCTTGGAAGGTGCTTTTGTAGCCATAAGATAATTTGGTTCTGGGAAGTGTGGGCCGGGCGCAAGCACCGCCGCAGGATAATACCCCTACGCGCTGGCCCCTGCTGCCCGATGCGCATCCGCCTGGCAAAAAGCTGGGTCTGTAGCGCTAGACTCGCAGCAGCGTTTTTGTTCTTTCCGTCTCACCCAAGGCCCCCAAGGCCGGAGAACCCACCTTATGGCGCGTGCGCTCGGCCCAGCCGCCACATCAACACATCGAAGCCTTGCCGGGAAGGCCGCTGTGGATAAGCCCGCCATGGAGGTGCGCTTTGTGCGCGCTGCTGACCTCGCCACGCTGGCGCCCCTTGAATGCAGCGGCGCCATCATGACCATGCCGTTCATTGATGCCGCCCAAGCCAAACGCGCCGTGCGCTTGGCGGCGACGCGTGCAGGTGCGCCCGCGCTCTTGCTGGCCGTGCACGATGAGGCACGCCAAGGCTTTATCGCCACCGTGAATCAGGCCTTCGCTGCCACCCGCAGCCCCTGGTTTGGCTACATGGCGCAAGACGCATTTGCCGGGCGCGCCTGGCTGGCTCTGGCGCTGCGCGCGCTGCAGGCCAACAACGCCGGTCTGCTGGGCTTTAACGACGGCAAATGGCAGGGCCAGTTGGCGGCATTTGGATTGGCTGAGCGCATCTGGGCGCAATCGGTCTACGGCGGTAATTTTTTCTACAGCGCCTACCGCAGCCACTACGCCGACACCGAGCTCACAGTCATTGCCCGCGAACAAGGTCGCTATGTCTACGAGCCCAATAGCGTGCTGGTCGAAGCCGATTGGGACAAAGAGAGTGCCGCCGTCAATCCCGCCGACCGCACCTTGTACAAAGCGCGCGCCGCAGCCGGCTTTGACGCCCGGGTGCACAACCCCCAGCTATTGAAACTGTTCGGCTAAGGCGCGCTGCGGCGATGGTGGAACGTCCCCAAGACCTGCAAGCCTGGCTAAACCGGGCCGAGCGAGCGCTCAACGCAGGCCGCTGGACCGAGGCGCGCGAACTGCTGCTGCCCGCCGCGCAGTGGCTGCCGCGCGTGCCGCAAATCCAGCACCACCTTGGCACTGCGCATTTGGCGCTGGGCCAGGCGCAACTGGCCCTGGAGTGCGCCCAGCGCGCCCTGGCGCTGGCGCCCGCGCAGTGGCAAAGCCAGTTGCTCCAAGGCCGGGCGCATAAGGCGCTGGGCAAGATGGAAGCTGCAGACGCCAGCTTTGACGCCGCCCTCACGCTGCAGCCAGGCCAGGGCGAGGCGTTGGTGGCCAAGGCCGATCTGGCGATGAATATCTTTGGCCTGCCCATGCAAGCTATTGATTTGGTGCAGCCCCTGCTAAAACAACCGCAGTACGCGGTGGACGCTGAGCTGACCACGCTGATGGCGAGCTTGTACGACCGTGATATCTCTGCCACTGCGCTGACGCAGCGGGTGATCGGCTTCTCGCAACAGCACATGCGACTGCCGCAACTGCAGTTACCACCGTTAGCGCCGCGCCGCTCGGCCAAGACGCGCCCACGCGTTGGTCTTATTTCGCCCCTGTTTTGCAACTCGCCGGTGTATTTTTTGACGATTGCCGGCTGGCAGCATGTGGCCAAGGGCTCAGATATTGTTATTTTCAACCGGGGCTACAAGTCCGACTGGGCCAGCGCTGCCTTTCGTGCACTGTCCATCCAGTGGCACGACGTGCAGACCTTGTCAGCCGAGGCACTGGCGCGCAGCATCCATGCCCAAGACCTGGACGTGCTCTACGACCTGGGGGGCTGGATGGACCCGGTGGCGCTCAAGGCCTTGTCGGCCAAACCCGCGCGCGCCATGTACAAATGGGTGGGCGGCCAGAGTATGACTACCGGGCTGGACAGCTTTGATGGCTGGATTGGCGATCCCTGGCAGTCGCCCCTGCATTTGCAGCACCTGTACTCTGAGCCCCTGGTGAATATTCCCGAGGGCTACGCCACCTACACGCCGCCAAGCTACTTGCCAGCGCTTACCCCGTGGGCCCGGCGCAGCCGCACGCCGGTGGTGTTTTCTAACCCGGCCAAACTGTCACGCGCCTTTATGGCCTATTTGCGGCAGATGGTTGGGCCGATCTGTTTTGTGCACCAGCAGTTTCAGTACGCGCGCACCCGGGCCAAGGTGTATGCGGCGCTCGATGGTTCCAGAGCGCGTGCCGAGTTTGTTTTCCCCACATCGCACCGTCAGGCGCTGGAGATATTGGGTGGGTTCCAGAACATGGTGGATACCTTCCCTTACAGCAGCGGCCTGACCGCGCGCGAGGCCCAGGCCATGGGCCTGCGGGTGAAAGTGTTTACCGGCGAGCTGTTTTGCGAGCGCCACAGCCTGCACTTGAGCGCCACGCAGCGCTGACTTGCCCGCGCACCACGAGGGCACACCCAGATCTCTTTTAAGGGCCACAAATAACCGTCAGCGAAGATGAATATCAAACTTCTGAGGAAGCGGAGAGCTGTTTTGCGTGGCGACATAGACAGCACGTGCCCAGGTATCAGGGCATCACCTTGAGTCGTGGGAACCAAGCGGTAGTCCGTTGCCCTTTAGATCCAGATCTTGTAAGCGGTAATGGTTGTTGCGGACATAAAAAAGCCCTGCAAATAGTCGGCGGAGGGCCGACGGTTCTCCCGTTAGTTTGCTCCCAATGAAGCCTCATACGCTTTCGCGCCCGCCTTGCCCGGGGACGGGTGGTAAGGGCGTTGGCCCCTGTCTTGATGCTGACTCGATGTGATAACTTATCTGGGTGAGTCCCAACGGAAAAATCTGGCGGGCTAAACCAACTCCACAGCCGCCCTCAATTGCGCAGGGCTGCTGTAAAGATAAGCGGCGGTTGTAGCAATATTTCTGTGCCCCGCCAAGGTCTTCAAAATGTGTATCGCCGTGCCCTTGTTAGCCAGCGACGTTAAAAATGTCCTGCGCCCGCTGTGGCTGCTGGCACCATCTAGCCCAGCACCGCCGTACAGCAAGGCAAAAGTCTGTGCCAGACTGTTGGCACCAAATCCGTGCTTGATACTTTTTTGGCTTGCAAAGAACGGATAAGAACGATCCACACAACGCGCAGTGGCTGCGTATTTTTGCAGTTCCTCGCGCAGTCGGATGTTGATGAACACGGTACGCGGATGACGGCCTTAGGCGCCTCTTCATTGGCTAAGGGGTGGATTTAGCGGGTTTTACGCCGCGTGCGCACCCCTCCCAAGTTGGGGCTGGGAAGTGGCCCGCGCGGGTGGTGCACGGTTTATTTATCTGTCTTCCACTGGTGTCGGCGTTTCATCTGGTAATCCCCCCGCTAGACCAAAGGCCCCAGAAGTAGAATTTTCCACAAAGGAATTTCTACGTGAAGAAGTCAAGATTTACGGACAGCCAGATCATGGCTGCGCTCAAACGGGTTGAGGTCGGCCTGCCAGTGCCGGAGATTTGCCGGGAGCTGGGCATCAGCAGCGCCACCTTTTACAAGTGGCGCGCCAAGTTCGGTGGCATGGATACCTCCATGATGTCGCGCATGAAGGAGCTCGAAGACGAGAACCGGCGCCTCAAGAAAATGTATCTCGCAGAGAAACTCAAGGCGGAAATCGCCAACGAGTACCTCGCAAAAAAGTAGCACGGCCGTCTCGCAGGCGCGAGATGGCCAAAGAGGTGGTGCAACAGCGTGGCGTGGCCATTCGGCTGGCCTGTGCGGTGTTCACCATCAGTGAGTCATGCTACCGCTACCAGGCCAAACTCAGCGCCGAGAACGAGCAGATTGCCAACTGGCTGATCCGCCTCACGGATAACAACCGCAGCTGGGGCTTTGGCCTGTGCTACCTGTATCTGCGCAATGTGAAGAACTTCGGATGGAACCACAAACGGATTTACCGCATCTACCGCGAATTGGAGCTGAACCTGCGCATCAAACCCAGAAAGCGCCTGGTGCGCGATAAGCCGGAGGTCTTGGCGGTGCCGCAAGCCATCAATCAGGTCTGGTCGATGGACTTTATGCACGACAGCCTA
>Ga0214919_10010284_pt1 | contig 11896 bp, 10 predicted proteins | sample LL1503_MetaG_FD_177994 | JGI IMG/M metagenome (GOLD analysis project Ga0214919, IMG submission 177994) | Freshwater microbial communities from Lake Lanier, Atlanta, Georgia, United States - LL-1503 | ecosystem: Environmental > Aquatic > Freshwater > Lake | place: USA: Georgia | collected...
AGAAAGATGATGTGGGCATTGTCGAATACGCCTGCGGCGAGCAACACCGAAACTTCTCAGGGAAGGCCGGAAAATGAAAGTGAGCCAACATTACGCGATGGTTAGAGCAGCAGTTGCAGCCGTCATTCTGGCAGGCAGTCTGCCCCTGTCTGCCGAGCTCAATGCGGCTACGCCAGTTGGTACCCAGCAGGGTGCAATCTCAGACGTACATTCAGCCTTTGACGGGATTTGGCGTAACGCAGGTCGTGGCCGCAGACCGCCCGGCGCTCCCCTCGAGGGTTGCTGCTCGGAAGAGGGCTGGAACGATTACGCCAAGTATCTGCAGCCTTGGGCGATGGAAGTAATGGCCAAGCGTGACGCTGCGCTCAAAGTTGGCAGGCCGCTTGCCACCAACACAGCAGAGTGCCGGCCTGATGGCACGCCTACTGTTATAGAGATTCCCTATCCATTCCAGTTTCTGCGCACAGATAAGGTCACCTACATACTTTACGAGGCTGATTACCAGTCGCGGCGCATTCGTATGAACTCAACCCATCCCGCCAAGTTGCAAGCCAACTGGTATGGAGATTCGGTAGGCCATTGGGAAGGTGAGACGCTGGTTGTTGATACGGTGGGTCTCAGTGCCCGCGGTCAATTGAACTGGGATGGCATCCCGCATACCGATGCACTGCATGTGGTTGAGCGTTACACCATCACTGCGCCTGGTGCGATGGAGTTGCAGTTGGTGGTAACCGACCCGGGTGCGCTGGTGGCGCCATGGACGGTGACTAAGCACTTTCGCAAGTTGACCGAGACACGGTTGCTTGAGTACGTGTGTGCCCAGAACAACCGTGACATGCAGGTCCCAACCGAGTAATCACTCGGTTGGGGTGAGGTCGGATCAGGGCAGGGGTTTTGCCAAGTCGATCTCGTGGTTGTTCTCTGAACAGACATATTCTTGGAATGCCGCCCCGCGCTCAAACACGTGGGTGAAGCTGATTGCAGCCTTGTAGGCGCCGGGATCCTCGAATGTCACAGATTCCTCAAGCCGTCCTGCGCTGTTGATGCTAAGGCGCTGCACCACATGCAGCTGAGCTGTATGCGATATGCCATCAAATATTTCTGTTTTGTCATTGAAGCCAATCGAGTCGACAACCAGAGTGTTGCTTTCCCAGTGCCCCACGGAATGACCAAAGAAGCTTGGCTTGATGTCTTTGGGATGGGCTTGGTTTAGATAAACGATGCGTGCCTGATGATCGAGCTCGTATAGGAATACGACCTCGGTCGGCGAAGTGACGATGTTCATCCCATAAGCCACGCCACCGGGAATGCCGATTCCGGGCACTGCCCAAGGCAGGCATTGATTGGCGTTGGTGATCGGCAACTGTTGAGCAGCCATTGCGGCGTTGTATGCCTGATAACGCTGTTCAACCCATGGCAGCATCTTGCCTGCCGCAGCTGTTCTCACCTTTGCGCCGGGACCACCGCCGGGAGGACCACCACCCGGAGGACCGCCTGCGCCAGGAGGGCCACCGGCACCGGGACCACCACCCGGAGGACCACCACCGGGAGGACCGCCACCGGGAGGACCGCCACCCGGAGGACCGCGACGCGCCTGCCGCGGTTCGCGCCAGTAGCCAGCGAAGCTATTGAGCTCTGTTGTGGTGGCGGTGGCTGTAGCTGTAGCTGTAGCGGTGTTGGGTGTTGTCTGCGCAGCCAGATCGGTCGGCATCAGCCAGAGCGACGCGAGCGCCGTGCAACCCAGAAGCAGCGTTTCTTTGCGGATCATCGGAATGCCTTTGCGCCCGGTATGTCGGATACATCGCGGCGTGGTTGGCCGCAAATTGAATCGGTGACGATCTGAATGTTGTTGCGACGTTTGAAGCTGAGCTTGGTTGTCCAAGCGCGGGTAAAGACGCCGGGATCCTCGATGGTGATCGTGTCCTCGAGTTGTTCGCCCTTGTTCACAAGCCGTAGTCGTTCGGTTACGTGCAATTGATCGCTATGCGGCAACCCAGTGTCGTCGAGCCATGTTTTGTCGTTGAAATTGGTGGTTTCAATGACGAGAGTGTCTTGCTCCCAGCGTGCAATGCCATCACCCATAAATGATGGGTCCCAGTTTTGCGGGTCCGCATGTTTGTCAGTTACAGCGACCAGCCTGAATGCCCTATTGGCTTCATGGATGAAAGTGATCTGAGCGCCAGATTGGTACAGCCGGTAAGGGTAGGGCGTAGTCAAAGACCGCGGCACACCCTGAGGCACACACAGGCTTGTAGCCGTGTCTGCATTGGGCGATTTGGCCTTAAGCGCCTGCTGGTTGGCTGCATAAAGGCTCTTGCCCTGCGGTGAGAGCGGAATGGTGCTCTTGTCGGAAGGCTTGAGCGCCGCTTCGTAGCGGGTTATCGACCAGATGCCCGAGAGATCTGGGGTGGGCGTCTGCGCATTGCTGATACTCGCTGTTGCACCCAGCAGCAGGACTGCGGTTGCTGCAGTGAGGCCGATAGGACGCAGGGAACTGCTGTTTAGTGGCATGGGGTTGCTTGTGTGATGCCGCAAGTTAGTTCTGCGGTTGCTGGTTTAGGGCCTTGCCGTCTTGGTCGGTCACGCCCATTAGGCTGCCGCCCAGAGTGCCGTCGCCGCGCGGATGTATGCGCACGACGATCTTGTCTCCCGTTTTCATGATGTCGCGCGAATAGCCTTGCTCGCCGCGCAGTACCGAAGGGCTTTGGCCCTCGATGCTCCACTCTTGGGTTTCGCCTTTGTCATTTTTTACGACCACAACCAGCCAGGTGTGCGGGTTGGTCCATTGCCAGCTCTTGACGGTTCCTGTCAGGGTCAACGTCTTGCTCTGGTCGAACATTGAAAATGAATGGTGAGCTGTGGCGCTGCTCGCGAACGCAAGGCCAAGCGCTGCAACACAAAGTAACGGACTGAGTTTCACGCAAGACCTCTATTCGATTTGAATCTGGTGTCAGCGAGTATCGGCAGGAATTGCGAATCAAATACGGACAGGACGCACCTAGTCTGGATCCGTAATTTGTCCACAATGAGCGCCCATAAAGAGAGTCTGTTTGCGTTCCGGCCGGTGGGCTGAAAAATAAAAGGGGTCTGCTCTCATGTTTAGTGCAAAGTCTTGTTCCTCGCAGCCGGCATGGCTGTGGCGCGGCTCGGCATATCTGATGGCAGTGCTCGGGCTTTCATGCGCAGCGCCAGCCGCGTTGGCCGCCACCAAGCCAAATATCGTGGTCATCGTTAATGATGATCTGGGCTGGGGTGATGTGGGCTATCACGGCGCTGAAATCCGCACGCCCAACCTCAATGCGCTGGCCAAGCGTGGTGTTGAGCTCAACCGTTATTACACCTATGCCGTGTGCAGCCCGATGCGTGCTGCCTTGATGAGCGGACGCTCGTCACTTGAGACCGGTGTGGATGCGCCCATTGCGCTGGACAAAGTGCTGCCACTGGATGCAACGCTGTTGCCGGAGCATCTTAAGCGGGTGGGATATCAGACCGTCATGGTAGGCAAGTGGCACCTTGGTCAGGCCAAGACCGAATACCTGCCGTTCAAGCGTGGCTTTGATTACTACTACGGTTTCTTGGGCGGGTTCATCGACCATTACACCCATCTGACTCCAGACGGTAATCTCGACTGGCAGCGTAATGGCGTTTCGGTGCGTGAAGAGGGCTACACCACGGATCTATTCACTGCCGACGCTATCTCGCAGATCAAGTCACGAGACAAGAAAAAACCACTGTTCCTTTACTTGGCTTATGACGCGCCGCATACGCCTTTGCAGGCGCCAGCAGAGGTGGTTGCCAAGTATGCCGACATAGCAGATCCAATTCGTCGCACCTACGCTGCCATGGTGGATCACGCTGACGCGCAGATTGCGCGCGTTCTAGCGACTATTGAGTCGGAGGGTATGGCCAAAGACACTATCATTATCTGGGTCAGTGACAACGGCCCCGAGACACGCGGTGGTGGCACTTCCGGTGGTCTGCGGATGGGCAAAGGCACCTCCTTCGAAGGTGGCCAGCGTGTCCCTGCAATCGCCTATTGGCCGGGTCACCTTGAGGGTGGAAAGAAGCTTGACTCGGTCGTGACCGTGCTCGATTGGTTCCCTACCCTGATTGCTGCAGCCGGCGGCAAAGTGCCGCAGGACAAGCGCATCGTCGGTCATGACGTCATGAAATCCTTGCGTGGCGACAAAGTCGCGCAGCCCACTCAGATGGTCATGGGTAATCACGCTCAGCGCGCTGGCGCCTATTACGAGTCGGCCTATCAATGGCCTTGGAAGATTGTGCGTGCGCCAGCAGCGTTGCTTAATGCAGCTCAGGGTCCGCGTCCGGGTGGCCCAGGTTCCGGTGCAGCGCCGCCGGCGCCCGGTGCGGCTGGCCCCGATGACAAGGTGACGCTGTTGTTTGATGTCGTCGCGGATCCGAACGAGAGCAACGACGTGGCCGCGGCCAATCCTCAGATCGTGGCTCGCTTGCTTGCTGATTTGGACGCGGCTCCCAGAGCGCCGGCTTCATTGTCTGAATGGGGTGGCAATGGTCGTGCCGGTGCAGTCGGTGGTCCCCCGGGTGGTGGTCCCCCGGGCGGTGGTCCGCCGCGCGGTGGTCCCGCAGCCGGTGGTGGTGGAGACCGCTTGCCTGGCGGCGGTAATGCACTGCAGGGGTACACCGTCGAGAAAGGTGAGCCAGTCGCAGAGGCTGCTGCCCGTGGTGCCGTACTTTCCCGCGGCCAGCAATGATCACGGCGCTTTTGCATCATGTTTGATGTCCTGATCATCGGTGCAGGTCCTGGTGGCTATGTTGCGGCAGTACGTGCCGCACAGTTGGGGCTCAAGACGGCGATCGTCGAGCGCGAGGCTCTCGGCGGCGTCTGCCTCAATTGGGGCTGCATTCCCACCAAGGCATTGCTCAAGGCAGGCGAGGCCTATGAGAGCCTGGATCACCTAGGCCAATTCGGCATCTCGGTGTCGGGAAGAAGCTTTGACTTGTCGAGCATGGTTGCGCGCTCACGCAAGGTGTCTGCACAACTCAATAGCGGCATTGCGTTTCTGATGAAGAAGCACAAAGTCGAGGTCATTGAGGGCACGGCTGAGCTGCAAAAGAGTGCCGGCGCCCGAACGGTGTCGGTTGCTCTTAAGGCGGGTGGAACACGCAGTGTTCAAGCCAAGCATGTGATCATCGCGACCGGTGCGCGTCCGCGCACTGTGCCCGAACTGGGCTTGGCGGCTGACGGTCAAAACATATGGTCTTATCGCGAGGCCATGGTGCCTACCGAGTTGCCAGCATCGCTGCTGGTCATCGGTTCTGGCGCCATTGGCATCGAGTTCGCCAGTTTCTACAGGGCTTTGGGTGTACCTGTCACAGTGATTGAGGCGCAGTCGCGCATATTGCCAGTCGAAGACGACGAGGTGTCGCTGGCTGCCCTCAAGAGCTTCGAGGCGCGCGGCATCCAATTCAAGATTGGCGCGAAGGTAACCCGGTTGAGCAGTGTGACTGGCGGCGTCGAGTTGCAGTTGGACCTCAATGGTAAGAGTGAGTTGCTGAAGGCGGCCCGAGCCATTGTCGCCATCGGCATACAGGGCAACACCCAGTCGTTAGGTCTGGAGCAGTTGGGTGTTGTGACGGAGCGCAGTCAGATTGTCACTGATGAGTACGGTCAGACAGCTGTGCCTGGAATTTATGCGATTGGTGATGTGGCCGGCCCTCCATGGTTGGCACACAAGGCCAGTCATGAGGCCATTCGTTGTGTAGAAAAGCTCGCAGGAGTTGGCGTGGCGCATGTGGCTTCACCAATACCGGGGTGCACCTATTCGCAACCGCAGATTGCTTCTGTTGGATTGACAGAAGCGCAGGCTAAGGCTGCGGGCCGCACAATTCGAGTCGGCAAATATCCCTTCCGAAATCACGGCAAAGCAGTGGCTTCTGGCGAAACCGATGGCTTTGTCAAAACGATATTTGATGCGAGCACGGGTCAGTTATTAGGTGCTCATATGCTCGGTGCCGAAGTCACCGAAATGATTCACGGCTTTGTAATTGCCATGACCCTGGAGTCCACCGAGGCCGAGATCATGGCGACGGTGTTCCCGCATCCGACGATGTCAGAAGCCATGCACGAGGCGACGTTGGCCGCCTACGGCAAGGCAATCCACCTTTAGGGGGCGGGCGGCGGGCCGCCAGGTCCGCCGGGACGGCCAACCAGTGTGCCGTTAACCGTAACGCGTACCACGCTGCCGCCGTTGCTGCCGTCCTTCAACGGGTGAATGACAACTACTGCGCGATCGCCAGGTTTGAGCGAAAGCTTTTGCCAGCCTTGGCGCACCAGTCCATTGGGGCTCTGGCCCTCGATGCTCCACTCGGCTTCAGTGCCGTTGGCGTCCTTGACCATCAGTTGGATCCACGTGTGCGGATTGGTCCATTGAAAGTTCTTGACCGTGCCTTCGATGGTGACGTCCTTTTGGTTGTCGAACATCGCAAACGAATGGTGGGCCTGAGCGGTTGAGCCCAGCAAAGCCGCACACCCAAAAACCGCGATACCGAATTTCATGTCAGTCACCTCAATCAATGAACTTGGCGACCGTAATGCCGCAAGAGGATGCAAACATTGTGATGTAGCGTCAGGTGTCCACAGAGTTTGCAAGGTTTTCGGTTTATTGGATTCAAAGAACCTGCAGCCGGACTGCAGCGAAGGGGGGGTTAGATATGAGCAAGTTAGCTGAGATGCTGCCATCGGGACCGATTACACAAATCGTGTTGAGGCTCTTGCTTACTTTCCCTTTCTGGGAGAGTGGCCTGACTAAGTTGTTTGATTTTTCGGGCGGTATGGGCGAAATGGCGCACTTTGGACTCGAGCCAGCAGGCTTGTTCAATGCGGCAACAGTGGTGGTGCAGTTGGGCGCAACGCTGCTGGTGCTATCACGCAAGCTATCTTGGCTTGGTGCCGGTGCGCTAATCGTGTTTACGGCATTGACCATTCCTTTGGTTCATCACTTTTGGAATTTGCAGGGAGGCGAGCATCTCAACGCCCTGCATATGGCAACTGAACATGTGGCTCTGATGGCCGCCCTGGCGTTTGTTGCGCTGACTGACCTGAAGCACACCTGATGAAACAGGCAGGCTGGGGTCCGGCTTGGTACCTTGAGCTGGGTCGGGGTGAGCGTCGTACCTTCAAGGCTTGCGTGGCCGGATGGGCGCTGGACGGGATGGACGTTCAGCTCTACAGCTTCGTCATCCCTGCGCTGATCGGCCTATGGGGCATCAGTCGCGGTCAAGCCGGGCAATTGGCGACTGCTGCCTTGCTGATGTCATCGGTGGGTGGTTGGGGTGCCGGCTGGTTGGCTGATCGCATCGGTCGCGTCCGCACCCTGCAAATCTCAATCGCATGGTTTGCGATCTTCACGTTCCTGTCAGGTTTTGCCCAAAACTTTGAGCAACTGTTTGTAGCTCGCGGATTGATGGGTTTGGGCTTTGGCGGTGAATGGGCTGCGGGCGCTGTCCTGCTGGGCGAAACCATTCGCGCGCAACACCGCGGCAAAGCACTGGGGTCTATGCAGGCCGGATGGGCGGTCGGCTGGGGACTTGCAGCGGGCTTTAGCTTTGTGTTCTTTACGTTGCTGCCGCCGGAGTGGGCATGGCGCGCGATGTTCTTTGTTGGCATTGCGCCGGCAGCGCTGATCTTTTTTGTGCGTCGCTTGGTGCAGGAGCCGGCTGTCTATTTGCAGGCGCGCGAGGCTCGCGCAAACGGTGGGCCAAAGACCTCTGCGTGGTCGATTTTTAAGCCGCCATTGCTGCGGGTTACTTTGCTTGGCGGATTGTTGGGTACCGGCGCGCAGGGTGGCTACGCTGCCGTGACAACTTGGCTGCCTACGTATCTGCGCAGCGAGCGTCATCTGTCGATTCTTGATACGTCCGGCTATCTCGCCGTACTCATCGGCGGTTCTTTTTGCGGTTATATGACTGGCGCCTATCTGGCCGACATCGTGGGTCGGCGCTATACCTTTCTTATATTCGCTGTGGGCGCGATGGTGATTGTGCTCACCTATACGCTGATCCCGTTTGGCAACACGGCCATGTTGTTCTTGGGCGCTCCGCTGGGCTTTTTTGCGTCGGGAGTCTTCAGTGCTCAGGGACCGTTCTTTACCGAGCAGTTCCCGACGGCAGTGCGGGGAGTGGGTCAGGGCTTCACCTACAACGTGGGGCGTGCGCTGGGGGCTTTGTTTCCGGCCTTGGTTGGCGCGCTGTCGGCCACCATGCCCTTGGGGCGTGCGATCGGTGTGTTTGCCGGCGTGGCCTACGCGACCATGGTGGTCGCGGCTTTACTGCTGCCCGAAACCCGCGGGAAACAACTGCAACCCTAGCCACCAGCCTATTTGCAGTGTCAGCAATGGCTTGCACATATCTTACAATATTTAGGACTATCGTCCGTGAAAAGCGATATTACAAACGTAATTCATAAAATATCGTAAAAGATAAAAGTTTCAGCTCATAGGGGAGATTGCCATGTCGAGTATCCAGATCCGCCGTTTCGTTGCGTTGGCCTGTGCAGTCTCTGTCGTATCGACGACACCCCTTTATGCGGCTGATGCGCCTGCTGCCAGTGGCAGCCAGTCGCTGGAAGAAGTCATCGTGATTGCGCGTAAGCGCGAAGAGCGTTTGATAGATGTGCCTATTGCCATCACCAGCCTGAGCGCCGATGCGCTGCAACAAGCAGGCATAACCGATCTGGGCTCCTTGGCGGCAACCGTCCCTGGTTTTCAGTACACCCAAGCACGTGAGCGAAATAGCTCGCTGCCTGGTATCCGCGGCATCAAGTCCACTGAGATTTCGCCCAACCGTCAAAAGGTCTCAACCTTCTATGACGGCATGCCTGTCTTAGGTCAGCAGGCTGTGTCCCAGCTGGTTGATGTGGGCCGCGTCGAGGTGTATCGCGGCCCGCAGAGCGCCCAGTTTGGTCGCGCTGTATTCGGCGGCGCCATTAACTATCTTTCGACGCCGACCAACATGCACGACCTGTCCGGCAAGGTGGAATTAACGCGCGGCAGCGATGGCTTGCAAAGCGGTTCGTTTTTGCTGACAGGCCCCGTGGTGAGCGACAAGCTGGGCGTTCTGATCTCTGGTCTGACCAACAAGTACAAGGGTCCGGACTCACCGGTTTCGTCGGATGGGTTTGGGCTTGGTGGTACGAGCACCCAGTACGCATCAGCTAAGATCACTTTCTCGCCGTACAGCTGGGTCACGGCAACGCTGCGCTATCAGAAGCTGGTCACCGACGACGACACGTCGACCAACTATCTGGTCGACCCGAACGATCCGCAGTGGGTGTTGCTGCCGTCCAGCATTGCTCCGAACGTCAATGCCAAGACTAGCGCCAAGCTGGTGCTGGGCGCCGTGGACTTTGCCGTCCCGTCTTCGGCATTCAATCGCAACTTCTGCTTCACAGGTGCGAGTGTGGCTCGACCTGCGCCGTTGGCCCCGACCGTCTATACCGCCAACTGCATCAGTGATCCGTTGACCAATCAGAACCGTAACCGCTACTCGGCGGACATCAGTTTTGAGCTGCCCGATAACAGCAATTTGACGGTTAGCGGATTTCAGTCCAACGATCATCAGCAGCGTGCTGATGATAACGACCGTACCAACCTGCTTCCTTACTACAACACCGTCACCAAGCTGGCGGTCAATCCCATCAACAACGGCTTGGACGACTCGCGTACCCATGAGCGTTTCTATCAGGCAGTGTGGATCTCGCCTAATGGCAGCCGTCTGCGGGCGACACTTGGCGCGTCGTACTACGACTATGACTTCCTGACCCTGATTCAGAACAATGCGACTACGCTGGCGGTTGCCCAGACGTTCGCTGATGCGACGATCAACAAGGGCGTGTTTGGTTCGGCGCAGTATTCGCTGACTGACAAGCTGACGCTGTCGGGCGAAGTGCGTTACCAAGAAGAGGATGTCACCAACTTCTCGCCGTTGATCAACAAGGGCTTCACGCAGGTCACCAAGACAACGCTGCCGCGTTATTCGCTGACTTATCGGGTAACGCCGGATATCACTACCTATGCGCAGGTGGCGCGCGGCAATAACCCCGCCGGCGTGAACGTGGATACGTTGACCCCCAACAAGCAGGCCATTGCGACCGCAGCGGGCACGGCCGCCCAGCTCAATGGGTTTTTGAAGTTTGACGAAGAGCAGCTGTGGAACTACGAAGTCGGTATCAAGGGGCTGACGCTGAATCGTAAGCTGCGCTTTGACCTGGCTGTCTACAAGCTCGACTGGAAGAACTATGTGACCGTCACCAACTTCCAGATCGCCACGGCTGGCTCACAGCCGACGATCTCGACGGTTAATTCTGACTACAGTTCGCGTGTGTTCTATAACGCCGGCGCCGTTGACGGTAAGGGCGTGGAGCTGTCTCTGGCCTATGAGGTTTCCAAGAACTTTAACGTCACCATGGCCTATGCCTACACAGATACCAAGTATGCAGACGCCTGCTCGCCAGACATCGTGCGATTTGGTTTGCCGATTGCCAAGACCGTGCCCTCGGCGTGCGTAGACATCACCGGTAACTCTGTGCCGTTGATTGCCAAGAATGCCTTGAATGTGGGTGCGACCCTGACCACACCGTTTGCCAATGGCGTGACTTGGTCTAATAGGGCCGATGCTAACTTCAACGACAAGCTGCTCATCGATGATGCCAACTTCTCGTGGATCGCTCCGAAAACCACGCTGAACTTGCGTAGCACCTTGAGCAAGGGTGACTTCTCGGCGACTGCCTACGTCAACAACCTGACCGACAACCGCACGCCATCAAATGCTGTTGCTAGCGGCGACGCCAGGATTGTGGCCAGTGACTTCACCTTGAGCGGCAATGCCGGTCAGCGCTATTCGGCGTCGATTTCGGCACCGCGGTCCTATGGCGTGACGCTTAACTATCGCTTCTGAACGGCAGCTGGCCGTTACGGAGTAAGTTGAGACCATGCGCTACCTGCGGCCGCTTTATGCGCAGGTAGCGTTGGGTATGGTGTTGGGCATCGTCGTCGGGCTGTTGTGGCCCGATGTGGCGGTGCAATGTAAGCCTCTGGCCGATGGCTTCATCAAGCTGATCAAGATGCTGGTGGCGCCGATCATCTTCGGCACTGTCGTATTGGGCATTGCGCAAAGCCGGGACCTCGGGCACCTGGGCCGGCTTGGAGCCAAAGCCCTCATATATTTTGAAGTGGTCTCCAGCCTAGCCATTCTGGTGGGCTTGTTGGCTGCGCATATTGTGCAGCCTGGCGCAGGCCTACATCTGGATGTCGCCACGCTGGATCCTTCTATCGCTGCGGGCTATGTGCAGCGCGCCGCTGGCCACAGTTGGTCCGAGCGCCTGCTGGCCCTGATACCCGAGAACCTGTTGGCTGTTCTAGTCGGCAACGACTTCCTGCAAGTGCTGCTAGTGGCGGTCTTGTGCGGCGTGGTGTGCACCCAGATCGGTACTGCTGGTCAGCGCATCACCCATGTTATCGATGACCTGTTGAAGCTGCTCTTCGGGGTGATGAACTGGGTCGTGCGACTGGCGCCTTTGGGGGCGTTTGGTGGTATGGCCTTTACGATCGGCCGGTTCGGGTTGGCCACGCTATGGAAGTTGGCGCTACTGGTCCTGAGTTTGTACGGCGCTTCGCTGGTCTTTGTTGCTTTGGTTCTGGGGCCGATTGCCTATTGGTGCGGCTGCGGTATATGGCCTTTGCTGCGCTATCTGCGCGAAGAAGTGCTGATTGTGTTGAGCACCAGCTCAACCGAGGCGGTGTTCCCAGCGCTGGTAACCAAACTTAAGAAGTTGGGTGCCAGCTCCTCGGTGGTCGGGGTGGTGCTGCCGGCCGGATATAGCTTTAACCTGGATGGCAGCTGCATCTACATCACCCTC
>Ga0214919_10010285_pt1 | contig 11895 bp, 14 predicted proteins | sample LL1503_MetaG_FD_177994 | JGI IMG/M metagenome (GOLD analysis project Ga0214919, IMG submission 177994) | Freshwater microbial communities from Lake Lanier, Atlanta, Georgia, United States - LL-1503 | ecosystem: Environmental > Aquatic > Freshwater > Lake | place: USA: Georgia | collected...
GATTGCCTTAAGAACGCGATATGATAAAACAGAAATGGTTAACAAATATAAGAAAAAGTATGGTAACAATGATGAAATTGCTGAAAAAGTATGGCGATCTATTTTAATGCCCGTTGATATTAGTGACTTACAGATATTAGGAGATCCGAAAGAATTTGAGAATCATATAAGTTCTATGAGAAGTAAGATTGATGTGAGATTAATTGAAACTGCTCGTAGTGAGGACATATATTACCAATTGAAGACTGATTTAGCAAAACCACAGAGAGATTTCCACAATTGGATAAAATCAGCATTTATATACAATTATTGTTCCAAAGAATTAACTGGAAATAAATTAACTGTATTAGATATTGGTATTGGTAGAGGAGGAGATATTATGAAATACTATAGTGCTAAAATACAAGAATTAGTTGGTTTTGATCCGGTAAATAATTGTATCTATTCTGCTACAGACGGAGCATATAGTAGATACAATAATTTGAAGAGAAAATTTCCAGGATTCCCTAAAATGACATTTTTAGTAGCTGATGGTAATACTAAATTAAATTTAGAAGATCAAATTAAGTCAATTGGTTCAATGGATGATAAGACTAAAGCATCTATGAAGGCAATTTTTGGAGAAAATGAAAATGATAAAAAGATGACTTTTGATGTTCTATCTTCTCAATTTGCCATTCACTATCTATTCAAAGATAATAACACTTTTAATAATTTATGTGCTAATATTAATAAATTTCTTAAATCGAATGGTTACTTAATATTTACTACAATGGATGGTGATTTGGTTCATAAAGAATTGAAGAAAAATAAAGGTAAGATTGAAACATTTTACACAACCAAAGATGGGGCTAAAAAGAAGTTTTTTCATATTATCGGTAAATATGATATAAATGCGGATGTAAATCAGACTGGTTTAGCAATTGAAATGTTTAATGCATCTTTTATGGATGATGAATCATCATTTGCAGAATACTTAATTACTGAAAAGTTTATAGTTGAAAATTTTAAAGAAAAATGTAATTTAGAATTGGTAGAAAGTGAAAACTTTGAAAATATTTATTACACGTTTAAGAATTTCTTTCTTGAAACTGCTGAATTTGAAGAGAATTTACAAACTAGAAAATACTTTCAAGGTATTAAGAGTTATTATGATTTATCTGATGACATTAATAAAGCATCATTTGAATTAACTAAATTGAGTAAATTGTATGTATTTCAGAAGAGGGATAAAAAATATGTGAAGACTAATATGAAGAGAACTCGAGCTGTCTAAGGAGAAAAATTGATTTATATTTAAATTCCTATTATTCATTCAAACTTCATATCTTAAAATGAATTACATTGAAACTTCTACTTATATATACTACGGCGAACCAAAACAAAAAGATACCAAATATTACGGTAAAATTTATTATAAAAATGGGATATCATATCATGGTTATTTAATAAATGGTTTAAGAAATGGTTATGGTGAAAAATATGATTCAAATGGAAGCTATAGAAAAGGATATTTTAAAGATGGTTTATTAAATGGTGAAGGAGTTTCATTTAATAAAGAAAAAAAAGCATATTATATAGGGAACTTTACGGATGGTAAATTAGATGGATTAATTACTTGTTTTTATGATGATCCAAAAAGAGTAATTAAGAAAAATTTTAAAGATGGGATACAAGTTAAAGAGGTGAAAGTGAAAGTGAAACTAGTGAAGAAGAAAAATTGATTTATCCACCAATTACAACCATAATGTATTATATTTATATTACAAGATGTTTACAATTATTGAAACTCCTGAAAACACTTATTATGGTGAACCTCGTTCCAATGAATCTAAATATTACGGAAAAGTCTATTATAAGAATGGATGGTCCTATCAAGGATATTTGATGAATGGAAAAAAAAATGGATATGGTGAAATGACAACAATTAATGGTAGTTATTCAAAAGGATATTATTCAGATGATTTACTAAACGGTAAGGCCATTGTATATGATAAGGAGAAAGGAACTTATATTGATGGTTATTATGTTGATGGTTTGTTGAATGGTGAATGTTTATTTTACAATGATTTAAATATACTAACAAATAAAAATTGGTATAAAGATGGTAAATCATGTGTAGCAGTTCAAGAGACTATATACAAGACAATTAACGGAGAGAAAGTCAAAGTATATGACGGATATATATTTGATGATGTTTATAATGGATTTGGTAAATTGTATGAGAATAATAAAGTATATATTGGAAATTTTACATCTGGTAAGAAAGATGGTAAATTTTTAATTTGTTATCCAAACGGTCATTTAGCGTACACCTCTCAATCTAATATAGATCTAGTCGTAGACATTGATAAACTTACAAAAGAAACATTTAATAACTATAAAAATACCGTAAATTTTAATAATGATACCTATGATGATAATAATAAGATTGTTCAAAAAGATATTGATCATTCAATTAAATATGTTGGAAAATTAAATAGTAGTATGAATTATAACGATGATACTGGAACATATTATACAGATGCGAATAAATATACTGGTAAATTTGTAGACGGTACATTTATTTCAGGTAGTTATATATTCAAAGGTGGAAAATACAAGGGAGAATTTACTAACTTTTTATTGAATGGTAATGGAGTTGTTGAATTTGATAATGGATCTAAATTTACTGGAATCTTTACCAACAATTTATCCGATTTCAATACTTTGATCTTTAAGGAAAATAATATCGAAAATGAAATTAAATGTCAAATAAACATATCAAATGATAGTGTTGTTTTTAATACCATACCCGAAACCGTATATAAAAAAGACGCAAATAATAAATATGTTGGAAATATTACATTATTTATGAGTTTGATTGAAGGTATGAAAATTGTCTTTAAAAGCGGAAAACATTATATTGATAATAATTTAGTATATGAAGGCGACTTTAAAGAATGGGTTTATCATGGACATGGTATTAAGTATCATCCAAATGGAAATTTACATATTACTGGTACTTTTAATGGTGGTGAATCAATTAAATCTGAATATTATGATGAAAGTGGTAATCTTATTTATGCAGATACTGATGAATTTACTGATTTACCTGGATTAGAAGAGGTATTACCAATGCTACCATCGGTACCTCAATTAATTAATAATCCTGGAGTTTTTACTGCGATGCTTAATAATTTAGTACATTCAGTTGAAAATTTAGGGAATGTTCAAATTGATTTTAGCCAAAGTCTTAATAACGAAGTACCTGGAGGGGAAAGTGATGAGGATAGTTAGATTGGGTATTAATAGTGGAATCTTTTAATGGTAAATTTTAAAGGGGTGGTAAAAAAACTTTAACTTAAGGGGTATATAAACTTTAACTTAAAAGATGGGGTATATAAACTTTAACTTTAACTTTAAAATTGAAATCTAATTTATTTATATAAATATTAATTAATATATATATAATGAAACCATTTATTTTCCAACTACCAACTACTACTGTTGATCTAGTGAATGAAAGTAATATAATTTATTCAACTAGTTCTATTTTTGGTCAGCCATTATTTAAATATGGTTTTCACCATTTTATTAATCAAACAAAAGATAAATTAGTTATTTTAGATACACTTGAAGGAAAAACTTTTTATAATATTATTGAGCAATTTAACGATGATGTCCCAAATTATAGTGATAGTATTAAAAATAAAGTAAATTTAAAGAGAAATAAACTTGAATTATGGGAAGTATTGAGTATATTTGGTTTAGAAGGAGATTTGTATTGTAATGATGAAGAGTATGATGATGTTATTAAATCATTTTATTCAAAGAATTCATTGAAATATAAAATAATGGATGATTATAAAAAAACGGATATTTATATTAATATTAATAAATCTGATGCCAATATTAAACAATTAGAACAAGGTCATTTTCCAATTTTATTAGAGGCATTACATGAGATTGGTGAAGGTTTAAATAAAAATGGTAATTGTATTATTAAAGTATATGATACATATACTGAAGTATCAATTAAGTTGTTAAAGTTAATGTCAGAAATATTTACGGAAACATATGTTTATAAACCATATATTACTTATGGTCGTCAAGCAAACAAATATATAATTGGATTAAATTATAAAGGGAATTTTAAAAATTCAAGTAAATTTAAAGAAATTTTAAGTGAAATTAAATCTGAAAAATTAAATAATATTTTTAATAATATCGCAATACCTGAACAATTTGAATTTGTTGTTAAATATATGAATATTCAATTGGGAAATTATGAACACAAAATGACCAATATTTTAGTTGATTATATTAAAAAATCAAATTATTTTGGCGATCTATATCACGAATCGCTTGAAAAACAAAAAAAGAGTTCCGAATATTGGCTCGATATTTTTTACTCTTCTAATTATAAAAAAAATAAAGAAACTTTAGCATCTTTAATAAGTAAAACTATTAAAGATAATAATGATGATATGATTCAGATGTTTAAATCATTGGTCTAATCATTGGTTCAAAATATCCGGATTAGTCAAAGCAGATAATGGCATTGAAACTACATTTGGATTGGAAGATGCTGTAACATTTCCAGTTGGTGGATTTGCCGCTAAAGCTGGATGAATATATACATTTGCTAATTCATTACCAAGACTAGCTTCAACTGCTTGCTGAGTAAGTTCACCACTATTAATTTTATCAATGTTATCTAACATTTTATATAAAAATGTTAAATCATCACCCATTACAATTTTTCTAAATAAAAATGGATGCTCTTCCGCAAAAGAAGGGAAGATTTCTCTTAAAGCAAACAGATATTGCATTTTATCATTCAGTTTAATTTGTTTATAAACATCAAGGTCAGTAAATTTCTTAATCTCTCTTATATACTTTTTAATTAGCTCCGGATCTTCAAATGACATAATATATTAATAATATATTTTATTCTTTATGTATTTAATGGATTTTTATTTAACCATTTTTTTATATTTCCACTAATTGAATATTCATTTGGCAATATATTTGTCATTATATTTATAATTAAAAATATTAAATCAGTTACAAATATTACACTAAATATATTTATAATAAGTGACTCTTTTAATAATGAAATTAACATATATATTATTAAATAAATACTAATACTAAGAATATATACTTTTGTATTCATCAAAATCATATGTAAAATATCTTTGTCATTTTTATTATATAGCGTATTATAAGATAAATTAAATATCATATATATTCATAAATAAATTTATTTTTGAATTCTAATCCGAATCAGATTCTAAATCATCTACATATTTCATATTGGTGTAGTCAATCATCAACTGATCTTCTGCTGTGGGTGAATCTTCAGCAACCAATAATTGTATAGTATCTGGTTTCGCAATATCTGGTTTTTTCCCATCAGTTATCCCCATTTCTCGTACCTCCAAAACTTGTTTATTGACAAATATTTCAACAATTGATCGATCATTGATTAACTTTTCTGGATTATCATTATATGAAAATGACTTATTAGGTATAAAACCGATTGGAATAATATATTCTTTGGTTAATAATTCTTCCAGATTTTTAGAAAAATAGTTAAAGAGAAATTTTTCATTATTTATCAATAATTTGTAAAATTCTGTACCATCAGTTACATCCGATTCAACTTTGAATAATATTGTGTTTCTATATTTATTATATTTCTCTGAAAAATAATATACCTTTAAGATATTATTCTCATGTATAATAATGTTTAAATCAAATATGTAAGCAATTATAAGAATTATATCCTGGGATAATTCATTGTTCTTTATTTGACTGATAATTTTAGGCTTGTTTATTACCAGTTGTGTATCTTGGATGTAATTAATAATATCTGTGATGATTGTTAATAGATAATTCTTTTTATTCGCTAGAGTATTGATATCATAATCAGTATCGATTACAAACATAATAAGATCAATAAAATCATTGAATTTTTTTTCACACTTTTCATCAGAATATTGAAATAATTCTAAAATATTTGATTTGGTATTAGTTGTTATTATCGATTTATCTACAAAAAAATCGATAATATATTTAAGAGTAATTTTAGACATCTTATACTATAGTTATATTCTAATATTTAAGTAGGAAATAAAAGAATCAATTTTTCTTATCTAATTAATAAATTGTTTACTCACCTTTGGTTCGTCCCAATTTCTCACTACAGCTACGCGAGCGCTGCAATTTTTATTAAATGAATCGCCTAGCTCATCATTTAATAAAAATTGATATTTCCACATCTTCCCAAAATACCTAATACCTAGTATATCTAAAATGGCTCAAGCTTTAAGACATATCATCACCCGATTTCGTGAATACAACAAAGATCCAATTGATGGATTTTATTGTGAACCAACCAATGATGCTTTCAAATGGAAATTTACTCTTTTAGGAATTCACAATACTCCATTTGAAAGTGAAATACTTAATGGATTCATTCTTTTTCCTCAAACCTTTCCAAATGAACCACCAGTTATTCAATTTACTTCCAAGATGTTTCATCCAAATATTTATGTTGATGGTAAGGTTTGTATGTCTATTTTACATGATTCTCGAGTTGATAATTTTTATGATCGACCAGATGAAAAATGGGTACCAGTACATACAATTCAATCAATTATTTTGAGTATGATACTAATTCTTCAAGATCCTAATATTGAATCACCTGCGAATATTGAAGCTGCTAAATTATTTCGAGATAATAAGAAGGATTATTATCGGATGGTGCGTAAGTGTTTCTAAAAAAAAAGATTTTTAAAGCTTAAGAATTGTTAAAGATTGTTAACTAACCATATATAAAACCATACATGAAACCATATATAAAACCATATATGAAACCATATATAAAACCATACATGAAACCATATATAAATACTCATTTACAACTCTTCCTAACTTTTATTTAAACCAAATAAAAATTGATTTATTAACCTATTCCTTTTATCCAATCTATATTATACAAAGATGAACACTAATAAACGATTATTAAAGAGACTTATGGATGAATACAAAGATATTATTCAAACCGATTATGGTCTAACAGCTTCAATGAGTGAAGATGATCCAACCAAGTGGCAAATTTTATTTTTTGGTCCAGCTGATTCAGGCTTTGATGATGGAGTATTTAAATTGAAAGTTCAATTTGATGATAAATATCCATATGAACCACCACAATGTAAATTTGACACAATTATATTTCACCCAAATATTAGTACCAATGGAGTAATTTGTTTAGATATATTAAAAACAAATTGGAGTCCAGCATTATCCATACCAAAACTAGTATTGTCGATTATATCATTATTGACGGATCCAAATCCATTAAGCCCTTTAAATGGAGAAGCTGCTCAATTATATTTAAGTGATAAACTCAAATATAAAATGAAAATAGAAGAATATACAAAGAAGTACGCAATTTTATAATTTAGATTTTTTTTTATAGTTTAAATATATACATATTATAAATGTCATCATATAATGTAAAAATTCCAGAGATAATCTCATCGTCCTATGATGAATCTTATATGTTAACTAAGATTCCGATGCATAAAAAAGAAGGTAAGCGTGTTAAGATATTAAAATGTCCAGATGAAAAGAGTACTATGTCTTTTGAAGAAATAATTAATGAATTTATTGTTGAAAATGCGAATAAACTTGAATTAATTGATATTAAATATACGGATAAATCATGTTTGATTATTTATAAATTAATCTAAAAATTGAGACTTTGTACGACTCGTCCTAATTTTTATTTATATTATTTAATAAAAATTGAGACTTGTCTACGACTCGTCCTAATTTTTATTTATATTATTTCATAATATAAATAAAAATTGAAATATTATTCATATGACTTCCATATATAGGAAAAAATCTGAATGGAATCCAATGAATCTATATCGTCACTTGAAAAAGAATCAACAAAAATAAATAAATTAGTTAGTAAGAATTGTGCTCATTGTGGTAAAGATAATGCTCGTTCTTGTCCATGTAAATTAGCAGCTTACTGTAACCTTGAATGTCAAAGAAAAGCATGGCGAACTCACAAAGAAGCTTGTGTCGCAAAACGTGCTTCTCTTGTTGCTCTTGAAGCAGCAGCAGTCAAAGCAGCAGCATCACTTAAATCACTCGCACTTGAAGAAGCACTTGATGCTGTAATTGAAGCAGAAAAACAGGCAACAACAGAGCCACTGAAAGAAATGGAAAAATTTTTTGTACGACCAAATAATCCGGCGGATTTATCGACGACAATTGATCAAATCTATAGAGCCTATATATCAAAAATGAGGCAATTACCAGCAGTGAGTTATAGTATGTTTTCAAGTGATGCTGCGTCTTCATTTAGTAGTAGTGTTCGTTTTATGTTTATCGAGCATTTTTCATATGCTATTCCCCATTCCTCAACACTTTTTGCTCTTTCCTTGAGACTAAAAGGTTATAAGAATATTTTGGAAGTTGGTGCTGGCTCAGGTCTGTGGACATACCTATTAAGTGGTCTTCATGATGTGCCAATTCGTGCTACTGACATCTTAGACGCAAGCTATAGTTATGATCGGAGATATAAGTATTTACCGATCGAAAAGCTTGATTCGGTTGCTTCAATTGAAAAATATGATCCAGAAGTATTGATGATGGTTTGGGCACCACTTGGTACATCAATGGCGTATGAATCTCTGAAAGCATTCAAAGGAAATCTTCTAGTATGGATTGGTGAGTCAAATGGTGGATGTACTGGAAATGCTGATTTTTTTACCGAACTTGAAGAGAACTGGAAAATGATTGATGATATTGATATGACCAGTTGGAGAGGAATTCATGACGGCTGTTCAATTTGGCATAGAAAAGTTCCGAATCCTGATAAATTACTGGTTGGAGTATAAACTTAAGAATTAGTATACAAACTTAAACTTAAGATTGATAATTTAATATAAACATATATCTATATGTTTACATATAAATGCCATCAATAGATCATAATTTTTTACTAAAATTAAAATCAGACTATAAAAATTACAATACATTTATAGAAACGGGTACATTCCAGGGGGATACTACATTTGCTATGGAACCATATTTTCAAAATCTAATAACAATTGAAGTAAAAGAGGAATTACATAAGAGTGTAGTGTCAAAATATGAAGGTGATAAAATAAAATTTATTCATGGAGATAGTGTTGAAGTATTCAAATATTTATTTAAATATGTTCATGATAAAAGTATATTTTTCTTAGATGGTCATTATTCATCGGGAATTACTGGATATAATAATAAAACAGTCCCATTAATTGATGAAATCGAATTAATTAATAAGAATTTTAAAAATGAAGGTATTATAATAATTGATGATGTTCGATTATTTGGAAAGATGTTAGGAAGTGAAGATTGGAGTGAAATTAGTAAAGATAAAATTTTGGAGATTTTATTTGATAGGATTAGTGATTTTTATTATATGGAAAGTGAATTAGATAAACAGGATAGGTTGGTGATTCATATAAAATCTTCTTTTAAAGATTGTATACTACCATAAACGGAAACCCTAAACGGACACCCTACACGGACATCTTAAACTAATATCTTAAACGGACACCCTAAACGGACATCTTAAACTAATATCTTAAACCAATATCTTAAACGGACATCTTAAACTAATATCTTAAACGGATTTATTTAGTAATATCCATACCAGTATTATCATTAACAAATTTAGCTAAATCACCAATTGATCTATTTCCGGTGTATGTAATAAATGTTTTATTTTTTGGATTATTTAATAATACTGTTGGAAAACCATCAATATTGAATGATTCGACATATTTTTTTTGTTTATCAGCATTAAATTTAACAATATTTAATTTAGAATTATTGATTGCTGAACTAAACTTATCAAATGTTGGCATAAAGGTTTGGCAATGACCGCACCAATCAGCATGAAATAACATAAGAGTTGGATTATGTAAATTATATTTCATATTTATAATATATATATATATAATATAAATGAATAAAAAAAGTTTAGAAAAAATAGATATATTTACATTAGATTTTACATATGATAAAATATTAAAAGAGATATTTGGATTAAATAATTTGAATATATTTATGGATTATATTAATGGTATGATTAATGATAAAGATTCTGAAAATTTAATAACTAAATTATTAGAGATTTGTTGGTATGTATTTATAGATGAAATAATTATAAATAAAAATAATTTTGTAGAATTTTATAATAATGTAATAGCAAAAGGATATAAAATAAATAGTAAGCCTGATAAGTTAGAAATAATTATCAGTGAAAATATTAAAAAATATATGATTGAAAAAAATAATATAAATTACCATAAAATTATTTTAGAATCTATATAATATAGTAATGTTTAGATTTCCTGTAGGTAAAGTAGTAACTGTTGAAACTACTGACGATGATATTTCGGATGTATCTATTAGTATTTCAGCAGATCTTCCTCTAAGAAGTGAACGCTTAAGTGTATCTAGTTTACCATTTGTAAACTATTATTTACCATCTAATATATATTATTCAGATGATCCAATTATGTATTCTTCTGTTTATAGAAATGTATCATATTTAGATATAAATTCAGATAAAGAATTACAGAAAAAATCAACTCGTTTTTATTATTCTCAATTATACAATAGATATATTCCAGATTCAAATTCAGAAATATTAGATTTTGTAAAACTTGGCTCTAAAGATATTAGTTTAGTAAAATCAATGAAAGAAGCAAAAAATAATAGAACAGATGAAGAAGATTATGGTGAAAAAATTAATTATTTAGCAGATTATGTATTTTCTAAAACCGATGTTTTTAGTACATTATATGATTTTGTTAGTCGTCGAAGAATTAATTGGTGGGATTTAAAATATTATTCTGATCAATTAGAATCTATTTTAGTTAATAAGGTTAAGACTAAAATTAGAGATATGTTGATGGAATAAATACTAAATGTTTAACCAGTTTACCCAGTTTACCCCTTTTATCATAATATTATAATTTATTATAATATAATAATAATTTATTCTGCCTCATTTTTTGATCCAAAATTAAATAAATTACTAAACCATTCTCGTATACTTACCGCATTTTCAGTTTCAGAGAATATAATGTAAATTAATATTACACTAATTATTAAAATAGGGATAATATAAAATAAAATTCCCACAATAGTTAATATAATATCAGCAATTACTGATGGTAATAAATCAGAAATACCCTTATCAGAGTATTTTATATCTTTAATCTTTTTTGTAACATCTTTATATAAATTTTGTAATCTTGTCTGTAATAATTCTACTATTGGTTTTGATTTTATATTTGTTTTTATCATTTTTTCAAGTGATATTACACGATCTGATATTTCATTTGCTCTACCAATATTATCTGGATTATTTAATTTTGTATATGTTTCAGATTCTAATTCTTTTATTTCTGATAAAACAACATTGGTTTGATTTGTTAATTCATTTATATTTCTAATATTAATTCCAATCTGATCTTCTAAACTCTTTAATTCAGAAACTAAGACTGATTGGGTTTCATTTAATTTATTAGATGTAGATACAGTATTAAATGTTGATTTTATACTAGGATTAGTATTTCCAGATACTGGTAGACCAGGTAGACTAGGTGCTGGTTTTTTTTCACTGGAAGGTGGTGATCCTGTAATTGGCATATTAATTGGCTTTGGTTGAGTGGTAATCATAGGTGGTGCTGGTTTTGGTAGAGGAACGACAGGTTTTGGTAAAGGGCTTACCAGTTTTGGTGGAGGAGTAACCGGTCTTGGTGGAGGAGTAACCGGTCTTGGTGGAGGAGTAACTGGTTTTGGTGGAGGAGTAACTGGTTTTGG
>Ga0214919_10010286_pt1 | contig 11895 bp, 12 predicted proteins | sample LL1503_MetaG_FD_177994 | JGI IMG/M metagenome (GOLD analysis project Ga0214919, IMG submission 177994) | Freshwater microbial communities from Lake Lanier, Atlanta, Georgia, United States - LL-1503 | ecosystem: Environmental > Aquatic > Freshwater > Lake | place: USA: Georgia | collected...
TAGAAGATTTAAGAGCGCGAATTTTATTCACGCTTTTTTGTCTATTGGTGTATAGAATAGGTTCATTTATTGTATTGCCAGGAGTAAACCATGCTGCATTGCAAAACCATGCTGATAAGGGGGGCTTGCTAGGCCTATTAAATATGTTTGCAGGAGGATCTTTTTCTAGAGCTTCTATATTTGCTTTAGGTGTGATGCCTTACATTTCTGCCTCTATTGTGGTGCAGTTATTGGGTATTGCTGTTCCTTATTTTCAGAAGTTGCAGAAAGAAGGTGAAAGCGGTCGGATGAAATTAAATCAGACCACTCGTTATTTAACGATAGGGATTACTCTTTTGCAGGCAGTGGGTTTTGCGAAATCTCAAATTACCCCTGAATCTAAGATGATGGTGGAGCCTTTGTTTACCATTTCAACTATGTTTGTTTTGACAGCAGGAACGATGTTTGTCATGTGGTTGGGTGAAAAAATAACAGATAAAGGAATTGGTAACGGTATTTCGTTAATCATCATGGTAGGTATTATTGCCCAACTACCTTTTAGCTTAATTTCAGAGTTTAGCTCTCGGATGGGGGGACAAGGAGGATTGATTCCTTTTATTGTGGAGATTGTAGCTTTGTTTTTGGTCGTCATGTTTACAATTCTGATAGTTCAGGGAGTACGTAAAATACCCGTGCAGTATGCTAAAAAGATTGTAGGTAATAAGCAATATGGTGGTGTGCGTCAGTATATTCCTTTAAAAGTGAATGCTGCTGGTGTAATGCCTATTATATTTGCTCAAGCTATTATGTTTGTTCCAGCATATATTGGGCAACTTTTACCGAATGTGCAATCCTCGTTTTTGTCTTCACTAAGTAATGGTACTTCGTTAACGTATAATGTTACTTTTGCAGTGATGATCATACTTTTCACGTTTTTTTATACGGCTATTACAGTTAATCCGATGCAAATGGCGGACGATATGAAGAAAAATGGAGGCTTTGTTCCGGGTATAAAACCTGGTTTGGCTACGGGCGAATATATAGACGCCATTATATCAAAAATCACTTTGCCTGGATCTATATTTATTGCAATTATTGCGATACTTCCATCCATCGCTATTGTTATGGGCGTTAACAGTCAGTTTGCACATTTTTATGGTGGGACCTCCTTATTAATTTTGGTGGGTGTTGTTTTAGATACTTTGCAACAAATTGAAAGTCATTTATTAATGCGTCATTATGATGGGTTGATGAAGACAGGACGGATTAAAGGTCGGTCACCAGTGACCGCAGATTCTGCGATATAAGTAGGAGAATATTCATGTCAAAGCTTTATTATAAATCTCTTGAGCAAATAGAGGGGATTAGGGAGAGTGCTTTATTAGTTTCTAAAACCCATGCAGAGGTTGCCAAGATAATTGATGCGGGCGTCAAGACAATAACGTTAGATAAATTAGCCGAAACGTTTATTCGTGATCATGGTGGGATTCCTGCTTTTTTAAACTATCCAGGACATTCAAGTTTATTCCCAAACTCTCTTTGTATCTCATTGAATGATCAGGTGGTACATGGTTTTCCAGGAGATTATGAGTTGAAAGATGGAGACATTGTCTCTGTCGATTGTGGAGTTATATTGAATGGCTTTTATGGGGACTCGGCCTATACTTTTGCAATTGGTGATATTGATCCCGATACGTTGAGGCTTTTAAAGGTGACTCAAGAGTGTTTGGATTTAGGAATTCAAAAAGCAGTAGTTGGAATGCGAGTTGGAGACATAGGTCATGCGATTCAAGAACATGCTCAAAAATCAGGCTATGGCGTGGTTAGAGAGCTTGTTGGACATGGAGTAGGTATTGAGCTTCATGAGAAGCCAGAAGTTCCAAATTATGGCAAAAAAGGATCTGGGATAAAGCTTGAGGAAGGAATGGTTATAGCCATAGAGCCGATGATTAATGCTGGGAAGGCTGCTGTCAAGTTTTGGAAAGATGGTTGGACTGTGAGTACAATAGACGGAAAACCGTCGGCACATTTTGAACATACGGTGGCTATTAAAAAAAATAAGGCTGATGTTCTCTCTACTTTTAGCTATATAGAAGAAGTTTTGAAAACAAATTAGTAAATATTGATATTTTTTATTTAGTTTTGCAACCCCATTACAGTGGGTCTTAGTTTGAGTAAAGATTAATAAAATATATGGCCAAACAGGCTTCGATTGAACAAGATGGAGTAATCAGGGAAGCATTGTCTAATGCAATGTTTCGTGTAGAGTTAGAAAATGGACATGAGATTATTGCTCATATTTCTGGCAAGATGAGGATGCATTATATTAAAATTTTACCAGGTGATAAGGTGAAATTAGAAATGTCTCCGTATGACTTAAGTAAGGGTAGGATAACTTATCGGTATAAATAATAAATAGTAAGATGAAAATTAGAGCATCCATAAAAAAACGTAGCGCGGATTGTAAAATTATTCGTCGTAAAGGAAAACTTTTTGTGATCAACAAAAAAAATCCTAAGTATAAACAACGTCAGGGATAATAATTACGGGAAACACTATCAAAAATAAAAAATGGCAAGGATAGCAGGTATAGATTTACCAAAAAATAAAAGGGGAGAAATCGGACTTACATACATTTTTGGTATAGGTAGGGCAACCGCTCAGCGCATACTGAATAATGCAGGTATTGGCTATGATGTAAAAGTTCAGGATTGGACTGATGATCAGTTGACAGGAATTCGTACCCTTATTTCAGATGAGATTAAAGTAGAAGGTGCTTTGCGTTCAGAAGTTCAATTGAATATCAAGCGTTTGATGGATATTGGATGCTATCGTGGCTTGCGTCATCGTAAGAGTCTACCTGTGCGTGGTCAGCGTACAAAAAATAACACTCGTACAAGAAAAGGTAAACGTAAGACAGTTGCTAACAAGAAGAAGGCTACTAAGTAAGACTACATAGATAATGGCAAAAAGTAAAAAAGTAACTAAAAAACGCGTTGTTGTTGTTGAGCCTGTTGGCGAAGCACATATCAATGCCACATTTAACAACATTATTGTCACTTTAACTAATACTCAAGGACAAGCCATATCATGGTCGTCTGCAGGTAAAATGGGTTTTAAAGGGTCGAAGAAAAACACTCCTTATGCTGCTGGTCAGGCCGCTTCTGATTGTGCTAAAGTGGCACATGATTTGGGTTTGCGTAAAGTGAAAGTGTATGTTAAAGGACCTGGATCTGGTCGTGAGTCGGCTATTCGTACTTTACAAACGACAGGCATAGAAGTTTCTTCCATACATGACATTACGCCCCTTCCTCATAATGGGTGTCGTCCTCCAAAAAGAAGACGAGTTTAAATTTATTTAATTATAATAATCTAGTTTTAAAGCTAAGATTCTGTAGCTGAAGGCTGCTTGATACTTTAAAAACAAACAATCATGGCAAGATACACTGGACCAAAATCCAAAATTGCAAGAAGATTCAGAGAGCCTATTTTTGGACCTGATAAAGCATTAGAAAGAAAAAATTACCCTCCTGGGATGCATGGTACCTCTAGAAAAAGAGGAAAGCAGTCTGAGTTTGCTGTTCAGTTAATGGAAAAGCAAAAAGTGAAATATACCTATGGAGTGTTGGAACGCTATTTTGAAAATTTGTTCCATAAATCTTCTGCAAGAGAAGGAATTACAGGTGAAAATTTGCTGAAATTCTTAGAAGCTCGATTGGATAATGCTGTTTACCGTTTGGGTATTGCCCCGACTCGATCAGCTGCACGTCAGTTGGTTGGTCATAAACACATTACTGTAAATGGGGGTGTTGTTAACATTGCATCTTATTCTTTGCGTCCAGGTGATGTTATTGCTGTTCGTGAGCGTTCAAAATCACTTGAGGCAGTTACTAAATCTGTTTCAGGCAGAAAAATAAATCGCTATAGTTGGTTAGAGTGGAACCCTGCAGAGTTAAATGGTAAGTTTCTGAACTATCCAAACCGAGATGAAATTCCTGAAAATATCAAGGAAAATCTGATTGTCGAATTGTACTCTAAGTAGTAAAAAGCTCTTTTTACAAGAGTTTGTCTTCGATAAGTTACAATTAAATCGTATCAATTATAATTAACCATAATAGTAAATGGCAATTTTAGCATTTCAAAAACCTGATAAGGTTATCATGCAAAAATCTACGGATTTTGATGGCACATTTGAATTCAGACCTTTAGAACCTGGATTCGGTGTTACAATTGGTAACGCTTTGAGGAGAATACTTTTGTCCTCTTTGGAAGGTTTCGCGATTACTTCGGTGCGTTTTTCTGGAGTGTCTCATGAATTTTCTACAATAAAAGGTGTTGTAGAGGATTTAACTGAGATTATTTTGAATCTAAAACAGGTGCGTTTCAAGAAAACAGGTGATGCTGCTGACTCTGAGAAAATATTTGTAGTTATCAATGGTCAGGATCAGTTTAAGGCGGGTGATATTTCTAAATTTTCTAGCAATTTCTCTGTGCTGAATTCAGACATGGTCATCTGTAACATGGAGTCTTCTGTTACGCTTGAAATAGAGTTAACGGTAAATAAGGGAAGAGGATATGTGGCTGCTGAAGAGAATAAAAGTACAGACTCTCCTTTAGGTGTTATCGCTATTGATTCCATATATACTCCGATCAAAAATGTAAAGTATATGATCGAGAATTTTCGTGTGGAACAAAAGACAGATTATGAGAAATTAGTGTTGGACATTACCACTGATGGATCTATTCATCCAGAGGATGCACTAAAGGAAGCTGCTAAGATCTTGATACATCACTTCATGTTGTTTTCTAACGAAAGTATGATAATGGAGTCACAAACTAAAGAAGAAGCGAAGGAAGTGGACGAAGAGTTTGTGCAGATGCGTAAAATTCTTAAGACAGAACTTTCGGATCTTGATCTATCCGTGCGTGCTTTGAATTGTTTGAAAGCAGCTGACACACGTACATTGGCGGATCTTGTATCTTTTGATGTTGCCGATATGCTTAAATTTAGAAATTTTGGTAAAAAATCATTAACTGAAATTCAAGATTTAGTAAGATCAAAAGGTTTAACTTTTGGGATGAATCTTTCTAAATATAAATTAGACGAAGACTAACATAAGCGAGCGCATAATTCCCGATCCCGATAGGTTGATTGACGGTATGCACGTGATAATTAAATAAAAAATGAGACACGGTAAAAAAAATAATCATCTAAGTCGTACAGATAGTCATCGTAGAGCGATGCTAGCAAATATGGCTTCCTCGCTGATCTTGCACAAACGTATTACTACTACGTTGGCAAAAGCAAAAGCTTTGCGCGTTTACGTAGAGCCAATTATTACAAAATCTAAAAATGATACGACACATTCTCGTAGAACGGTGTTTAGCTATCTTCAGGATAAAGATGTAGTGACTATGCTCTTCCGTGAAGTAGCTGAGAAGGTAGCCAATCGTCCAGGTGGGTATACTCGTATTTTGAAAATGGGTAATCGTTTGGGTGATAATGCATCCATGGCCCTGATCGAGTTGGTAGATTATAATGAAATTTACAAAACAGGTGAGGCTGCAGTTGAGAAGAAAACGACTCGTCGTCGTGGATCTAAAGCTAAGAAAGCAGATGCTACATCTGTTGAAGGGAAAGTAGATTCACCAGCAGTTGAAGAAACGCCAGCCACTGATGCTACGATCGATGAAAAAGGAGAATAGTTGATATTCCACGTTTAGAATAAACTAAAAAAGCCTTGCTTATATAAGCAGGGCTTTTTTATTTAAAGAGATAAGCAGCGTGAATTTTTCGTACCTGCTTTAGCTAGTTTGAAGACGAGGAGCATATGGGTTCGAAGTTGTATTTTTTAAACCTTTAATGGGAAACACACTAGTCGACAAGAGTTACTGTGATGCTTTGACTTGATACGTTTATAAGTGGATTTACTCTTTTTTTAGATTGAAGTGTTAGGCTCATTGCCCCGTCTGGCTTATGTATATTTATAAGCACGTTGTCACCTTTCGGTTGATTATTATTATAACGAGATAGAATTATATTCAGCTCGGCTATGGTGGTTGCCTTCCTTAGTGCATCCAAATCTGTTGTATTGTTTGCATTTTCGAAAAACCATAAACCTTTTCCAGCCGGTGATTCCTTGGGTATTTTTATTGAAGCTACATTACTGCCATTTAGCTCGATACCACTTAATTCTCGGCATCCTGTCAGGTCTAAATCGCCACCGAAATCAGGACTATTTAATCGAATACCTGATAGCCGACCACCTCTAAATTCGATGGATGAATTGTATGGATTGCCTATGTTGTTATTCCACGTTGCTGGCTCTTTGGCATTAAAATTTGCATCATTTTCTTTAAATATAGCTTCATTGGTTTTAGTGCTTGTTTTTGAGTTTTGTTCAAAGAATCTTTGCATACTTTTAACGTCATGTGCATCGTAAGAAGGAGCAGGTGCTTGATTCTGTTTATCCTTATCCTTGTTGCACGATGATGAGCCTCCCATTAGCAGAGCCCCTGTAATCCCGAGGAAGACCATCCGTGAGATTATCGATTTGATTTTATCTTTCATTTTTTTAATTTTTAATATAAAGTTATTTTATTTTAATTTAAACAAAATAATATAGACTTGCAAATAGATTTATATGTAATTAAAAAAATATATTTTATTCGTTCGAAGGTCAGACTTCAATGAGTAAAGGGTTTGAGTGGTTTTGAAGATCGTTTTATCGATTGAGGGTTCGTGCTGTGCTTCTATCTGACATACTGTCATTTTATCATGATCATTGGGGTGAAATGTTTACTTAATTCTGCCATTAATCAGACAATATTTTTTGGCATAAACATTGATAAATAGCTTTTATCTCAATTAACATTAAAAATTTAGGAAGGAATATAAAAGAATGGCAAAAATTATTGGTATCGACTTAGGAACAACCAACTCGTGCGTAGCGGTAATGGAAGGTAATGAACCTGTAGTGATCGCAAATAGCGAGGGCAGACGTACAACACCCTCTATTGTTGCTTTTGTTGACAATGGAGAGCGCAAGGTAGGGGATCCAGCCAAGCGTCAGGCAATAACGAATCCTCGTAAGACCATTTCTTCGATTAAACGCTTCATGGGCAATAGCTTCGATGAAGTGAAGAAAGAGATGAGTCGTGTGCCTTATAGCGTAGTTAAAGGTGATAATAACACACCTCGTATTGAAATTGGGGATCGTAAATATACACCTCAGGAGATTTCTGCAATGATTTTGCAGAAGATGAAGAAAACAGCAGAAGACTTTTTGGGTCAAGAAGTAACAGAAGCGGTGATTACAGTACCCGCTTATTTTAATGATGCACAGCGCCAAGCAACCAAAGAAGCTGGTGAAATTGCTGGCTTGAAAGTGAGCCGTATTATTAATGAGCCTACAGCCGCAGCATTAGCGTATGGGTTGGATAAGGCACATAGGGACATGAAAATTATTGTGTTCGACTGTGGTGGTGGTACGCATGATGTGTCTGTATTGGAATTAGGTGATGGCGTATTTGAAGTAAAATCTACGGATGGTGATACTCATTTGGGAGGAGATGACTTTGATCACGTGATCATTGACTGGATGGCAGCTGAGTTTAAACACGACGAAGGTCTCGACTTGACGAAAGATCCAATGGCTTTGCAACGTCTGAAAGAGGCTGCAGAGAAGGCTAAGATTGAATTATCAAGTGCCGCTCAAACAGAAATTAATTTACCTTATATCTCAGCGGGTGATGGTGTACCCAAACATTTGGTTAAAACCCTGACTCGTGCAAAATTTGAACAATTGGCTGATAGCTTGATCAAACGTACCATTGAGCCTTGTAAAACTGCTTTGAAAAATGCAGGTTTAAAAATATCCGATATTGATGAGGTTATTTTGGTAGGAGGATCAACACGTATTCCAGCGATTCAGGATGCAGTAAAAGCATTTTTTGGCAAAGAGCCTTCTAAAGGAGTAAATCCAGATGAAGTGGTTGCTATTGGAGCGGCTATTCAGGGAGGAGTACTCACTGGAGAAGTAAAAGATGTATTGTTATTGGATGTTACGCCACTTTCATTAGGTATTGAAACGATGGGTGGGGTGATGACTAAATTGATTGAATCGAACACTACGATTCCAAGTAAAAAATCGGAGGTTTTCTCCACGGCATCAGACAATCAACCATCAGTAGAGATTCATATTTTACAAGGAGAGCGTCCGATGGCCAATCAGAATCGTACCATTGGTCGTTTCCATTTGGATGGTATCCCTTCTGCTCCACGTGGTGTTCCGCAAGTTGAAGTCACTTTTGACATTGATGCGAATGGTATTTTACATGTTGGAGCAAAAGATAAGGCGACGGGAAAAGAGCAAAAAATTCGAATTGAAGCATCATCTGGCTTAACGGATGAGGAAATTAAGCGGATGAAAGATGAAGCTTCTGTAAATGCGGAGGCGGATAAAAAAGCGAAAGAAGAAGTCGAAAAAATTAATGCTGCTGATGCGCTGATCTTTTCAACAGAAAAGCAGTTGAAAGAGTACGGCGATAAAATTTCGGCGGATAAAAGATCACCTATTGAGGATGGTTTGAAAAAATTGAAAGAAGCACATACTGCTAAAGATTTTGCTGCTATTGAAATTGCTCAAACTGAACTTCAAAATGCATGGAATGCGGCATCTGAAGAGATGTACAAGGCGACTCAAGAGGGAGCAGCTCCTGATGCTAATCATGCCGAAAATCATTCGGATCATGATACTTCAAATGCTGGAGATACGGTTACAGATGTTGACTTCGAAGAAGTGAAGGATGACAAATAAATCAGTTTAACGCTGAAAAATAAAAAAGACCCACGTAAAAATGGGTCTTTTTTTATTTTTAGAATAGGGTAATTGGATGTTTAATCCCCCATAAATTGTTTGGATAAGCACCTTCTTGTATGAGTTGATCAATGCTTCTTTGTACGATTGGCTTATCTTCTTTGTAAGTAACACCGAACCATTTATTTTGCGTTGGGATCACTTTGAAGGATGCTAGTTTGGCTTTTATGAGCACATCTGAAACCAGCGTAATAAAAAACTCAGATTTAGGATTGCTGGCGTTGGCTAGCGCAAAATCCTTGAACATGGTCATCGATAGTTCGAATATTTTGGGTGTGAAGCCCCATAAATTCATAGAAACACGTGTGTGTGGATCTAAGGATACTTCTTGGCCATGCTCTTCGTAGACGATCCCTTTATTTTTAAAATACACTTTGGTGCGCTCATTGATCTCTGAAAGATTTCCATTGGGATCGACCATGCATACACCGCGTGATACAGAGCCATATTCTGACAAGGTTTTATCTATTTGATAGCCTATCATCGAAAAGAGCGTATCGCTCGCTTCCTTGCTAAGAAAATCGTACATCTTTTTGTAGGAGTCGAATCCATAAAAGTCGTCGGCATTAATGACGCAGAAGGGTTCTTTGATGGTGTCTTTGGCAGCTAGTACGGCGTGTGCGGTACCCCAAGGTTTCGCCCGTTCAATTTTTTGATTGATGCCGAAAGGATTCAGGTCGAAGGATTGAAATACGTAATCGGTTTCTATTTTACCTTTTAGTTTTGGTTCGAAGATGGCTTTGAAATTTTCGGCGAATTCTTCTCGAATGATAAATACGACCTTGCCAAAACCTGCCTTGATGGCATCATAAATGGAATAATCAATGATTGTCTCGCCATTAGGGCCGAAAGTATCAATCTGCTTCATACTCCCATAGCGACTAGCCATTCCTGCGGCCAAAATAAGTAGTGTGGGTTTCATTTTTTTGCGTATTGCGTATTACTTAATTGAACGAAAATCATGTCCAGCTTTGATATTCAGTAGTGATTCGTAAATCAATCGGATTACATGATCTACATCCTCTTTATGAACCATTTCTACAGTGGTATGCATGTATCGGAGTGGCAACGAAATTAATGCAGAAACGACTCCGCCATTCGAATAGGCGAAAGCATCGGTATCCGTACCCGTTGAGCGAGAAGAAGCCTGACGCTGGAATGGGATATCGTGATCTTCTGCTGTTTTGATTAGTAATTTATTCAGGTTTGTTTGAACGGCAGGCGCATAGGAAACGACGGGTCCTTTACCACATGCCAAATCGCCTTGCGTAATTTTGCTAATCATGGGTGTTTGCGTATCATGAGTGACATCGGTCACGATAGCTAAATTGGGTTTGATCCGATTGGCAATCATCTCGGCGCCACGTAAGCCTATTTCTTCTTGAACAGCGTTGACGATATAGAGCCCAAATGGAAGTGTTTTTTTGTTTTCCTTGAGTAATCGAGCTACTTCGGCAATCATAAATCCACCGGCACGATTATCCAATGCTCTGCCCACGTAGTAGCGATCATTCAAAATCATGAATTTATCTTCGTAGGTAACGACACAACCTACGTGGATGCCTAACTTTTCAACTTCTTCTTGCGAGGTACATCCACAGTCTAGGAAAATATTTTTTAAAGTGGGGGCTTCTTCTTTTTCGCCACTGCGGGTATGAATGGCGGGCCATCCAAAAACTGCTTTGACGATGCCTTTATCGGTGTGGATGTTCACTCGCTTAGAGGGAGCAATTTGATGATCGGAACCTCCATTTCGGATCACATAGATCAAGCCTTCTTTGGTGATGTAGTTGACAAACCAAGAGATCTCATCTGCATGTGCTTCGATAACCACTTTATATTCCGCTTTTGGGTTGATAACGGCTACAGCGGTTCCATAATTGTCGACATAATGCTCGTCTACATACGGTTTAATATAGTCGATCCATAAACGTTGCCCTTCCCATTCGAAACCTGTTGGGGAGGCATTGTTGATATACGCTTCTAAGAATGCTAAAGATTTTTTAGTGACTATCGGCGTGTGTTTGGTTTTCTTTTTTTCTGATGCCATGATATACTGTTGAGTTGATATTAAATGAGGGGGGGTATTTTATAATGGAATATTCCCATGTTTTTTTCTGGGATTGTTGACCACTTTGTTTTCTAGCATTTTGAAAGCGCGAATTAATTTTGTGCGTGTTTCGGCAGGTTCAATAACTTCGTCGATAAAGCCTCGTTCTGCAGCTCGATATGGGTTAGCGAAAATTTCAGCGTATTCTTTTTCTTTCTCTACTAATTTAGCATCAGCATCATCAGCGGTAGCTAATTCTTTTTTGAAAATAATTTCTGCTGCACCTTTGGCCCCCATGACGGCAATTTCTGCACTAGGCCAAGCGTAATTCATGTCGGCACCAATGTGTTTGGAGTTCATCACATCGTAAGCACCTCCATAGGCCTTGCGGGTAATGACCGTGATGCGTGGAACCGTAGCTTCGCAAAATGCGTATAAAAGTTTGGCACCGTTGGAGATAATGGCATTCCATTCTTGATCCGTACCTGGTAAAAAGCCTGGTACATCTTCCAAAACCAATAGCGGAATATTAAAGCTATCGCAGAAGCGAACAAATCGAGCTCCTTTTGTTGACGAGTTGATATCTAAGACCCCTGCCAAAAAAGCAGGTTGATTAGCCACAATGCCAATACTTTGACCAGCTAGGTGAGCAAACCCGACGACCATGTTTTCTGCAAAACCTTTGTGAACCTCGAGGAAAGAATTCGTGTCGATGATTTCATCGATGACCTGTCGGATATCATAAGGCTGATTTGAATTTTCAGGGATAATTTGATTTAGCCTAGGGCGCGATTCATTGGATGACTTATAGGTGATCGCTGGGGCTGTTTCTTCACAATTTTGTGGCATGTAACTGAGCAATTGTTTAATGTGATTAATTGCATCAAGTTCGTTTGCACAGGCAAAATGTGTCACTCCTGATTTGGTAGCATGTGTATTAGCTCCGCCCAATTCTTCGGAGCTTACCTCTTCATGTGTTACTGTTTT
>Ga0214919_10010287_pt1 | contig 11893 bp, 14 predicted proteins | sample LL1503_MetaG_FD_177994 | JGI IMG/M metagenome (GOLD analysis project Ga0214919, IMG submission 177994) | Freshwater microbial communities from Lake Lanier, Atlanta, Georgia, United States - LL-1503 | ecosystem: Environmental > Aquatic > Freshwater > Lake | place: USA: Georgia | collected...
AATTTTTTGACTCAAATTTTATCAAGGGTTTTTGGGGTAGTTTCTAGGATTTTTTGTGTTTTGGAAAATATTTTGATGGAAGGTTTGGGGGTTAGGGTTTAGAAATGGGTACTTCAGTGGGGACTACCAAGTGGTGATACAATAATTTTTTTAACCTCAAGAAGTCAAAGTTATGAAGCTCAAACAATTTCTTTCTTAAAAAAACATGGCATCAGATATGATAAAATAATTTTTGATTTGCCTTTTGGGGAAAGAATTTTGGTTAATGATAAAAAGCCATCTGGCCTTAAAACTGCCTATGCAATCAATAAAGAGAGGGATGGAGAGTTGGTGGTGAATTTTATAGTGGATGAGATTTTATGAGAAGAAAAATTAAGAGAAGGGTTAAGGCTAAACTTGGCTATTATATAGCAAGATTGAAGCTAGCTTATTTGGTTAAAAAAAGTGGTGTTGATAAAAATACTTGGATATTTTTTCTAGCTCCGTGCTCTACTGGAGATGTTTTGTTTTTATGTTCTTTGATGGCATCTTTTAAGTTAAAAAATGGTGGCAAAGTTGCCGTTATCGTAAGAAAAAATCACGCATCAATTGTTGAAATGTTTTGCGATGTTGATTTTTGTATTTCCTTAAATTCCATTAGTTTTGAGTGTTACGAATACACTAAGATTTCTAAATCAAGCATCATAAAGAAGGGTCAATTATTTATGCCGCATGTTGTTAATGAGAGCTTTTCTGATAGTCTATTGGTTTTAGGTTACAAAAACTTTAATGTAGTGGATGTTTTTAAGATGATGTTAAGATTAGACATGAATTCAAAAATCAGTCAGCCAGATTTTAGATTCTGTAATGCAGAAAAGGCTAAAAAATTTTTAGCTGATAATGATTTTAATCCCAATAAAACCGTTATCTTATTTCCAACTGCTTTTACCTGTCATCAAATTAACAGCGATTTTTGGAAAAACACAATTCAAAGCTTGACTAGTCTAGGCTTCAATATTCTAGTAAATTACCTAGGCGATAATGATGATTTTGTTTTTAATCAAAAAAATATTGTCAGAATTAATCAATCTTTAGATGATGTTGTAGCTCTCAGTTTATTATGTGCTGGCATCATATCTCTTAGAAGCGGCATTTGTGATTTATTATGCTTTACCGATAAAAAAATAGTTGCTTTATATCCAGATGATAAAAGTTACAAAGATTTTAATCTTAAAAATATTTTTGAGCAAAGATCTAATTTATTAGAAATTGTTCTTGATAAAAATTGTGATCAAGGATTGGCAGAAAAAGAGGTGTTATCATTTTTTAGCTAAGTTATTCAAAAAAAGATTGGAAAGCTAAAATTTCTTGAGAAGATGGTAATGGTGGTACATAAAATAAATATAAATCCCTAAAAAAGAGGTTGATTATGGATATGAAATATCTGCGCACACAATATCGTAGTAAAATTTTAGAGATAGCAAATAAATATAAGGCGGAAAATATTAGGATTTTCGGCTCTATGGTGAGAGGTGAAAATACTAAAGATAGTGATGTGGATTTTTTGGTGCATTTTAAAAAAGGGGCATCATTGCTTGATGAATCTGGTCTTGATATTGAGTTAAGAGAGCTACTTGGATGTGAGGTAGATATAATATCTGATAGGGCTATAAGAAATGAGTTTAGACCCTTTATTTTAAAAGAAGCAGAGGCTTTATAATATGAAAAAGATTGATACGGACATTATTCGTTTAAAAGATATCGTAAGTGCAATAAATGACATAAGTGAATTTTGTAAATCTGGTATTGAAGATCGTAAAACAATAATGGCAATAGCTTATTCAATTGCTATTATAGGGGAGGCGGCAAGCAAATTATCTGTGAAAATAACCGAGAGATATGATGATATTCCGTGGAGACAGATTATTGGTATGCGCCATAGAATTATTCATGACTATGGAAGTGTTGATGTGGAAAATTTAAAGCAGGTTGTAATTTCAGATCTTCCTATTTTAAAGCCAAAAATTGAAGCAATATTGATTGATATTAGCCAAAAATAATGACCAATTCAAATTTAATAAACTTCTATTCAGGAAAAAAAATATTTCTTACTGGGCATACTGGCTTTAAAGGCTCGTGGATGGCTTTGTGGTTGTCGCAGATGGGTGCGGAAGTTGTGGGTTTTGCTTTGAAGGCAGATGAAGAAAGTTTATTTAATTTAGCAAAAGTTGAAGATGGTTTGGTAAAATCAATCATTGGCGATATTAGAAATGAAAAAGAAATTGCAGCGGCAGTGAAGAATTTTCAGCCAGAAATTATTATTCACATGGCAGCTCAGCCATTGGTTCGCCAATCTTATTTTGACCCCTTAGAAACTTATCAAACGAATGTAATTGGCTCACTTAATGTTTTTGAGGCAGCTAGAAAATCTGGTAGCGTTAAGGCAATTCTTAATGTAACAACTGATAAATGTTACGAAAATAAAGAGATAGACTATCCATATAAAGAAGAAGATCCAATGGGCGGTTATGACCCTTATTCATCAAGCAAGGCTTGTGCCGAAATTTTAACTTCTTCATATCGCCGTTCTTTTCTTGAAAAAGAAGGAATTTTTATTGCATCAGCGCGCGCTGGAAATGTTATTGGCGGTGGTGATTTTTCAGTTGATAGAATTATTCCAGATATTTTTCGCAGCGTAAGATTGAACAAAGAAGTTGAAATCAGATCACCAAATGCCATCAGACCTTGGCAACATGTGCTAGAGCCACTTTACGGTTATTTGCTTTTAACAAAAAATCTTTTTGAAAAAGGTAAAAATTTTTCTACAGCCTATAATTTTGGACCTGACTGCTCAGCGGAAGTTAATGTAGAAAATTTAACAAAATTATTAATCCAAAATCTTGAAACTGGTTCTTACAAAGTTAATGAAAATGCCTATAATTTACATGAGGCGGGAATTTTGAAGCTTAATAATAACAAGGCAAAATCAGAATTGAATTGGCATCCAAAATTATCTTTTGAAGAGGCCATAAAATGGACGGCGGATTGGTATAAAAATTATCTGACAAAAAATTTAGATGTTAGAAAATTCACTTTAAATCAAGTAGAAAATTTTCAGAAAAACTAATTCATGAAATATTATAAAGAGCTGCTAACCATTGGTATTCCTGCTTATAATGAGGAAAAATATATCAGACAAACCATAGAATCTTGTATCAATCAGGCTGGTTGCGTAATTGTTTCTGACAATGCTTCAACTGATGGAACTGGGAAAATTTGCGAAGAATTAGCGCAAAAATATTCTAATTTAACTTATATAAGGCAGGAAAAAAATATTGGCGGAAGTGCCAATTTTCAGTTTTGCCTTGACTGGGCAAAAACCAAATATTTTATGTGGCATGGCGCTCATGATTATCTTGATGTTGATTATACTAAACACATGCTTCATGCTTTACAAAGTTCTGACGCTGTTGGTTGTTGGCCTGCTTCAAGATTAGTTGATTCTGTTGGTGAAGAAATAGGAACTTTTGATTGTTGGTTTGCCGACAGGTTAACCAGAGATATTCCCGCTGAAAGAGTCTATGCTTTAATCGCCCATCTTCATGATTGCGTAGGATTATTCGGAATTTATCATACTGAATTAGCAAAAGTAGCACAACATTCTGGTCATTATATAATTGGCGGAGATCATGTTTTTTTATGTGAAATGGCGAAAAAAGGCAGAATTATTAATTGTAACAGATCAGTCTATAATTGGCGCCAGACCAAGTGGGAATTAAATGATGAAGAGAATAGAAAAGCTTGGGAAAAAAGTTTAGGAAATAATCAAAATGTTACAAAAAATTCTCGTTCAGAAATGCGCGAAAGACAGCTTAATATTTTAAAATCAACCTCAATACATGGAGGTTTATTTGGTTTTTCTAAAAAAATTAAATTAGTTTCCAAGGCAAAGCGTAAGCTGAAAATCAAGTTTGGAGATGATTAATGATAAAAATCAAAATTAGCTGTTCAGGAGCAACCAACGCAAAAGAAGATCATTCAAATCCTTTAATAACAAAGTTCCTTCCTAACTGGCAAAATAAATGGAAGAACTGTGAGTTTTTTTTAAACGATTCAGCAATCACTAAAGCTGATTATTGGATAATTGTTGATGATGTAGATTTAGATGAAGAAGAATGTGAAGTTGATTCTCATAATATAATTTTGATGACAGGTGAGCCGCAATCAATCAAGCGTTACGATAATTTTCCAGAATTTGTAAAACAATTTGGTCGTGTTTATACAAGCCACCAGAATTTCAAACATCCGCAAGTTTTTCCTTGTCGCCCGCCAATAAATTGGTGGATTGATGGTGGCAGTCCAATAAAATCAAAAGAGGAATTTCAAAATTGGCAAGGTGATGGTTTGGGATATGATGATTTTAAAAATCTAAAAGAAGTGAAAAAAGAAAAACTTTTATCGGTTTTTTGTTCTGATAAATTTTTTACTGAAGGTCACAAGGCGCGCTTTAATTTTTGCAAAGAACTCAAAAAGCATTTCAAAGATCAAATTGATTGGTTTGGCAATGGGGTGAGGGCAATTGATAATAAGTGGGACGGCATTGCGCCTTACAAATATCATATTGTATTGGAGAATTTTAATGGCCCTGATTATTGGACGGAAAAATTAATAGATCCTTTGATGGTTTTGACTTATCCAATCTATTCTGGATCAAACAATATCAATGAATATTTCTTGCAAAACAACATTTCTACCATCGACATAAAATATCCCAAAACCGCTATCGCTAAAATTAAAAAATTAATTGCCGATAATTCTTATGAAAAGAGCCGCGATCAATTATTACAAATGCGCGATTTGGTAATGGATGAGTATAATATGTTTAATTTAATTCATAAAATAACTAAAAAAGATCAAGAATCAGGGTTAAATATTGATAAAAAACAGTTGATAAAAATTAGAAAAGAGAAGTTTTTTATCTTGCAAACTAGCTCATCAGTAACAAAATCTCGCAAAAATCTTATACAGAGAATTAAAAATTCTTTGAATAAAAAAGTAAGAAAAATAAAAAATTACTTTATCGATTATCTTCTTCTCATCAAATTTAAAGTTGGTTAAAAATGACAAATCAAGCCATTAGCGTTTCTTACGCTAAAACCGTATATGGTCAAAAAGAAATTGACGCTGTTGTAAAATGTTTACAAGAAGGCACTCAAATGGGCAAATATGCCCGTGAATTTGAATCAAAAATTGCGGCACTTTTTGCAAAAAAACACTGTCTTTATGTTAATTCTGGTTCTTCAGCTCTTTATATTGGTATGGAAGCTTTTGGTTTTAAGGCTGGAAGTGAAGTTATTACTCCTGCTTTAACATTTTCTACTACAGTTGGTTGTATTGTTAAAAATGGTTTAATTCCTGTTTTTGTTGATGTTGGTGAATCGGATTATTGTATTGATCCAGTAAAAATTGAAGAAATGATTTCTTCCAAAACCGTTGCAATTGTTGCTCCAAACCTTATTGGAAATATTTGCCAGTGGGATAAAATTGCGGTAATTGCTAAAAAATATAATTTAAAAATTATTGAAGATTCAGCAGATGCTTTAGGCTCAACTCTTCATGATAAATCAAGTGGCGCTTGGTCAGATATGTCAATTACCAGTTTCTACGGATCTCATATTATTAATTGCGCAGGAAATGGTGGAGCTTTAGCCATAAATGATGATGAGTATTTGAAAAGGTCAAAATTATTGCGTTCTTGGGGCAGAAGCTCATCAATTTTTGATGAAAAATCTGAAGCAATTGAAAATCGTTTTAATGTTGATATTGATGGAATTAATTACGATGCCAAATTTGTTTTTGAAGCAATTGGTTATAATTTAGAAGGTTCTGAAATTGGTGCAGCTTTTGGTTTGAAGCAGCTTGAAGATTTAGAAAATAATATCATTACTCGTCGCAGAAATTACCAAACTCAAATTAATTTCTTCAGACAATATGAAGAATTTTTTACTCTGCCAACAGAAACAGAAAGTGTCAAAACTGGTTGGTTAGCTTTTCCTGTTATCATTAAATCAACTGCGCCATTTGAACGCCGTGATTTCCAAATTTTCTTGGAAAAAAGAAATATTCAAACTCGTGTGGTTTTTACTGGAAATATTACCAGACAACCTGGGTTTAAAAATCTTGAAATGAGAAAATCGTCTAATTTACAAAATTCTGATAACATTATGCGCGGCGGTGTTTTATTGGCTTGTCACCATGGTTTGAATCAAGAAATGATTAATCATATGCATCAAACTATTACTGAGTTTGTAAAGAACTGCAAATAATGTCTGATAAGATACCCACTTATAACTTGTGGAACTCATGCTGATATTCTTTTTAGGTGCGTTGTTGCAAAAATTGCTCGTTGCTGCTTCGCATCTGCATCATTTATTGTTATGCCATAGTCGCTAGTTTGACGGTAGTGAATTTTACTTAACTAGTTAAAAACCTCTATTATTAAAATACTTTTCGATATTTAAAAGAAACAGAAATAATGAATGATAAATAAAATCATCTAGACCCTAGAAAAAATCCGCTTAACTAGTCGAGACCCTAATTAAAATGAAAATCGGAGTAAAATGTTTGATAAAACATTGCTTATAAATGGAGGATCTCACGCTGATATATCGTTAATAGAAGCTGCTAAAAAACAAGGATTTTATGTTATTACTATAGGTAGTAGAGAAAGTGATCTTGGTCATAAATATTCAGACGAGTATCATAATATAGATTACTGCGATGACGAAGCCATTTGTGAATTAATTAAAAAAAGACAGATCGATTTTATTTGCCCATCTTGTAATGACTTCGCCTTTATTGCTACGGCTAAAGCAGCTCATAGATTAAATCTTCCTGGAAATTATGATGAAATGGATGCAATTTATACTTTGCATTATAAAGACAAATATCGTGAATTTGCCCTAAAACACAATATTTCTTCTCCCAAAGCTATGGGGTTTGACGAAGAAGAGGCGGCTCTTGCAGAAATTAAGAATTGGCATTTTCCTTTAATTTCTAAGCCAGCAGATTTTTGTGGTGGACGCGGTATAGCAAAAATTAATAACTTCAATGAAGCAAGAGAAGCGATTAATTTTACACTCAGTAACTCGCGTATTAAAAAATGTGTTATCGAAGAATTTGTAGAAGGTAGTAATCACGGTTTTAGTGCAATCTTACAAAATCAAAAAATTGTTTTTTATTTTGTGGATAATGAATATTACTACAAAAATCCATTTAGAGTATCTGGAGCTTCATGTCCAAGCGATGTGCCGCCAGATGCTGTTAAAAAAATAATCTTTGAATCAGAAAAAATTGCAAATCTGTTAAATTTGAAAGATGGAATTTTTCATGTTCAATTTATTCTGCATAATAACGATCCGATAATAATTGAAATTACCAGACGACCACCTGGAGATCTTTATATAAAGCTGGTTGAATATACAACCAATGTTAATTATTCGGACTATTTGCTTAGATTCTATACTGGTCAAAATGTTCCCGATTTGAAGCAAGTTGAACCAATTGCTTGTATTTTGCGTCACTGTATTATGAGTGATAAAAATGGGCGCATTAAAAATGTCGCTTATGATTCGGCTATTAAGAGTAAAATTATTGATCAACTAATTCTTGGTGAAATAGGTGATAATATAGATGATATGATGACTTATAAATATGGTATAGCCTTTCTAAAATTTGATTCTGCAAAAGAACTGAATTTAGCTGCTTCTAACATGCAAGAATTAATTAAAATCGAAACTTAAATGGTATATTCAAATGATCGCATTAGCTTCGTCTTTTTGGTAAAAATTAAAACTTAAAAAAACTTGCTGCATCAATATACCGCTGGTTTTTTTAAGTTTTAATTTTTACCAAAAAGACGAAGCTAATGCGATCAATAGATTTTTAGTTTGGTATATGGGGAACTGGAAGTCATTATGATTTACTAAGTAGGGAATCTGCTTTTTTATCTAAGGTAAATATAGAATATTTTGTTGATACTCGCAGAATATATTGGTACTGAGATTGCTGGAAAAAAAGTTTATCATCCAGAGAAGTTTTTGAATGATAATCTTCCAATTGTTATATGCGCCTTACAAGCTGAGCCTTTAATCTATAAACAAATAAAAGAAATATCAGTTGATGCAAGTAATAAAAAAGATGATTTTATAATTAAAAAAAATGAAAAATAAATCTCCCCTATCCATAGCATTTATTGGAGGAAGTCTGGAATCAGCAGTTGGGGCAACCCATAAAATTGCCTCTCAAATGGATGATCGTTTTAATTTAGTTGCTGGTTGTTTTAGCAGAAATAATGAATGCAATTCTAAAACTGCAAATAGTTGGGGCGTGGATTCAAAGCGTACATATTTAGACTTGGAAGAATTGCTGCAAAATGAGAAAGGAAAAGTTGATGCGGTGTTAGTATTAACACCAATTCCCACTCATTATGAAATAGTTAAAAAATCCTTACAATTAGGATATGCAGTAATATGTGAAAAAACATTAACTGATAATAGCTTAACAGCAGATGATCTTCTTAAAATTACACAAAAAGATAATAAGTTTCTTGCGGTTACATATAATTATAGTGGCTACCCTATGCTGCGAGAGTTAAAAAATATGATCGCAGAAAATATTTTGGGGGAAATTTTGCATGTACAGGCTGAAATGCCGCAAGAAACATTTGTTTGTCTTGATGAAAATAATAATGCTTCAAAACCGCAAGAGTGGCGTTTAAAGGATCAAGATAATGTCTCAACAATGTCACTTGATCTTGGTGCCCATCTTCATCATCTAATTTACTTTTTAACTAATTGTAGACCAATTGAAGTATTTGCCGTTGGAAATAGATTTGGGCATTTTGCAGTAAATGATTATATATCTTCACTATCTAAGTGGGGAAAAAATATTGAGTGCAATATTTGGTACAGCAAAGCAGCTCTTGGCTTTAGCAATGGACTTAAAATTCGTATATTTGGAACAAAAGGTTCTGCAGAATGGTATCAAATGGATCCAGAAACATTATATTATAGCGATCAACATGGTTTTAAAAAAATCTTGAATCGTAAGAATAATTTAACTGGCTTAGCGGCGCAAAATCGTTATAACCGCTTTAAAGCTGGGCATTTTCAAGGATTTATAGAGGCATTTGCAAATTACTATAGTGATGTTGCGGATTGCTTGGATGATTACAAAGAAAAAGGTAGTTATAATTCACCTTATGTTTTTGATGCAAATATTGCTAAGCAAGGTTTAGAGTTTTTAGAAGCTATTGATCAATCGGTAAAAACTAGATCTGTAGTAAAGTTAGCCTCTGCTAATAATATCTAATATAAAATATTTAAAAATGCTTTATAAGATTGTTCTAAAATTAAAAAGTTTTGCTGTGGAGACCTTAGAGAAAATTGCTTTTGATATTAAAAGAATTAACGATGACAAAGAATTATATAAAAAGATTAATAGCGTTATTTTTGATGAATTAGTAGACGGCTTAGGTTTGAGTTACGATCTTTATTTGCAAAGAATAAAGCGTTTTTATGAGCAGGATTATGACTTTAGATAAAATCTTCATCACCAAGCCAATACTTCCAAGTATAAATCTTTTACAAGAGTCGATTTCTGAAATATGGCAATCAGGGCAGGTTACCAATTATGGCGCTAAGCATGTTGCGCTTGAGAAAAAGCTAAGATCATATCTTGAAGTTGCAAATATTTCTCTTTTTAATAATGGAACAATTGCTTTATTGGTTGCACTAAAGGCGCTTGATCTTCCTTGTGGCAGTGAAGTCATTACAACTCCATTCACTTTTCCAGCGACCACTCATGCTATTTTTTGGAACGGCTTAAAAGTAATTTTTGCTGATATTGATGAAAAAACCATGTGTATAGATGCTAATAAAATAGAATCTCTTATAACCAAAAATACTTCAGCAATTTTGGCAACTCATGTTTATGGCTATTGTTGTGATGTTGAAAAAATCTCTAAAATTGCCAAAAAACATAATCTTAAAGTAGTTTATGATGCGGCTCATGCTTTTGATACAAAGATAGATGGTAAGGCAGTTGGTAAATATGGCGATATAACAATGCACAGCTTCCATGCTACAAAATTATTTAACACCATTGAAGGCGGTTGTTTAGTATGTAATGATGAGTCTTTGAATGCTAAAATACGCCTGCTGAGTAATTTTGGCATTAAAAATGAAGAAGAGGTTTTAGATTGCGGAATTAATGGAAAGATGAATGAAATACAAGCAGCAATTGGTTTGCTCAATCTTGATTTAGTTGCAGAAGAAAAGAAAAAAAGAAAAGTAATTTTTGATTTATATCAAAATTTATTGTCAGGAATAAAAGGCTTAGGTCTGATGAATTTTGATGATAATCATACCAACAGTTTGCAATATTTTGTAACTAGAATTGATCCAGATATTAGTTTGGTTACAAGAGATGAGATATTTGAAAGGCTAAAAGAAAATAATATTATTACGCGCAAATATTTTTACCCTTTATGTAGCGAATATTCAATTTATAAAAATATACCTTCGTCAAATAAAGCTAATCTTATGGTTGCTAATAAAGTAAAAAGAGAGGTATTGTGTTTACCATTTTATGGTGATTTACCTTTAAATAAGGTAGAAGAAATTTGTGAAATTATAAAAAAGTTAATGATTTAATATGAAAGCAGTAATCTTAGCGGGCGGACTTGGAACTAGAATTAGTGAAGAAACTCACCTTAGACCAAAACCAATGATTGAAATTGGCGGTAAGCCAATTCTTTGGCATATTATGAAAATTTATGCTTCTTATGGAATAAATCATTTCGTGATTTGCCTTGGTTATAAAGGATATTTGGTTAAGGAATATTTTGCTAATTATTACAGGCATATGTCTGATATGACCATAAATCTTGCGGATAATAGCATTGAAATTCATAATAATTTTTCAGAAAATTGGAAAATTACTTTAGTTGATACTGGCGATGAATCTATGACGGGTGGCAGAATTAAGCGTATTTATGATTATGTTAAAGATGACGAAAGCTTCTGTCTTACTTATGGCGATGGAGTTTCAAATGTTAATATTGCCAAACTAATTGAATTTCATAAATCTCACAAAAAATTAGCCACGCTAACCGCAACTCAACCTCCGGGAAGATTCGGTGCTTTGCATATTGATGGTCAAAATTCTATTACAGAATTTCAAGAAAAGCCTGATGGCGATGGAAGTTTTATTAATGGTGGTTTTTTTGTATTATCTCCAGAAGTAATAAAATATATTGAGAATGAAAAAACTTTGTGGGAGCAAGAGCCTTTAAAAAATCTTGCCAAAGATGGTCAATTAATGGCTTACAAACATGAGGGTTTTTGGCAGCCTATGGATACTTTGAGAGACAAAACTCACCTTGAAGATTTATGGCAATCAGGTAAGGCTCCATGGAAAGTTTGGTAATAGTTAATAGTGACTCGTATATATTTTATCAATTTGCATAAACAACCCATCTAATGAAGCAAAGTATACTAACTAAATGTTCAGTCCCATTGAATAATGGACAGGATTTTGATAATAAAATCTCCAGTGACTTTGTATCGCATTTTTGCCAAAATTCTATTCTTTTCATAAATATAAACATTTGAAATTGATTCATATTTATAATTTATAGAACTTAGTTATAGATTGTAACTTGGTATGACATCAGCCTCGCTTCACAACAGCCAAGTGTTTGAAGAGTTGCTAGATCATACAATTGACCCAGAAACTGGTAAAAAGAGAGATGCTTTTGCGGACAGTGCCTATCGAGTTCATCCTGAAATACCCCTTAACCCCAATAAACACTTGACTCCAAACCAGTTTTAACCTAAATTTATTTGCAAGA
>Ga0214919_10010288_pt1 | contig 11891 bp, 8 predicted proteins | sample LL1503_MetaG_FD_177994 | JGI IMG/M metagenome (GOLD analysis project Ga0214919, IMG submission 177994) | Freshwater microbial communities from Lake Lanier, Atlanta, Georgia, United States - LL-1503 | ecosystem: Environmental > Aquatic > Freshwater > Lake | place: USA: Georgia | collected 2015-03-15
AGCGACTAGTCGACCGTCTCGCGAGTTAGTGTCTACTTATGGAAGAACTTGCACTTCTAAAAGAGATCGAACCAGTCGCCGAAGAACTCTTGAACAGGCACTTGGGCGTTGCCAAAGAGTGGTTTCCTCACGAGATGATTCCATATAGTCGCGGCAAAGATTTTGTGCCAGGCGAACAATGGAATGATTCAGACTCAGACTTTGGCTCTGATGAAATAAAAATGTCCGATGCGGTTCGGGGCTCTCTTTTCGTCAATTTGCTAACCGAAGATAATTTGCCGTACTACTCGCGTGACATCAATCGACTTTTTGGCAACGACGGCGCATATGGCGAGTGGGGTCGAAACTGGACGGCCGAAGAAGGTCGCCACTCAATTGTCATTCGTGATTATTTGACAGTGACGCGTGCACTTGACCCAGTTGCTCTTGAACGCGGTCGAATGCAACAGGTGCGTGGTGGTCAAGTGCCCGCGCCGCTCGACCTGTTCGAGGCAATCGCTTACGTCAGCATGCAAGAACTCGCCACGCGTATCGCCCATCGCAACACCGGCAAACTGATCGAAGATCAAGTCGGCGAGGCGATTATGTCGCGAGTCGGCAACGACGAGAATTTGCATTATTTGTTTTACCGCGACTTGACGAGTGCGGCGATCGCAGTAGACCCGTCGAGCATGGTCATCGGCATCGAGCGAGCGGTGCGAACCTTCGCGATGCCTGGCACCGGCATCCCAGACTTCGAGCGACTCTCGCGCGAAATCGCCCGTGCCGGCATTTATGATTTGTTAATTCATCACGACCAAATATTGCAACCAGTGGTGATGCGTCATTGGAAACTCGACCAATTGACGGGTCTTAGCGACGAGGCCGAAAAGGCGCGTGAAGCCTTGTTTAAGCGAATTGACCGCATCGGCAAGGTCGGGGCCAAGATGGCCTCTGAGCGGGTCAGCGCCTAACCGCATTCTGGTTCGGAATTTTAAATTTCTAGAGCGTCAACAAGTGGGACGTTCGACATTCGAATTGCTCCAGACTCAGTTATCAAAACCTGCTCTTCGATTTTTACGCCCTCTCGGCCGCCAACTTCGCCAATATAACTTTCAACGCAGACGCACATGTTTTCTTCAAACACACCGTCGTAGCCCCAGTCATCGAAGTCGATTGCATATGCCACAGTTGGGCTTTCGTCGACCATGCCTGCACCGTGGATCATCAACATGTATCTGTTCGGAAGAAACTTTTCAGGTACTGGCCAGCACTGCTCTGCAAAATCCCTGAACGAAAGCCCAGGTTTGATCAGGTCGATGTTGGTCAGCAACTGTTCTTGGGCGATGTCATAGAGCATCCGTTGATTTGAAGTGGGCTTTTTGCCGGGGCAAACGTAGGTGCGAGATATGTCTGCAAGATAACCCATCGGTCCGACCATGTCAGTATCAAACGCAACGATTTCGCCCGCTTCGATTATTTTGTTGCCAGATTCTTGAAACCATGGATTTGTTCGTTGTCCTGACGCGAGAAGACGACACTCGATCCATTCGCCGTCATGGGCGATGTTGTTGTCATGTAGAACGCCCCAGAGTTGGTTCTCGGTGATGCCAGGTTTGATTGACTCGCGCATGCGATTGACCGATACATCGCAAACATCTATTGCGAGCTGCAAACATTGAATCTCTTCGGGCAACTTGATCATGCGTGCTTTTTCGATGGGCTCTTGGGCGTCAAATAGTGAGATACCAGCATCGATAAAGTGCTTCGCTGCCCATGGTTCACAACGGTCAACAGCCATTCTTTGATCGGCGCCTCCGTATTGTCGCATCAGCGAGATGATGTCACGCGACCACAGTTCTATTTTCTCTTCTGATCGTGGGCCTGTCATGAAATAAAAATTAGAGACGCCGGTTCGCAACTCGTCGATGGTTTCAAGACCTTCCGATAGGTGTTTGCCGGTGCCGTATTCGAACATGACGACTGGCCCATCAATCGGGACAAAGACGTACCGGCCGGGAGCATGCATTGTCCATACCATCATGTTGCGTGAGCCGGTTGCGTATCGAATATTCATCGGGTCGCTCAAAAGGGCGGCCCCGTAGCCGTGATTAGCAAGTTGCTGACGAAGTTTTGCGAGACGACCCAACCGAAGTCTGACTTCGTTGATTTCTGAGATGCGACCTTGAACGTCAATCGCCAATTCGGCGATGTGTGGCGTGAATGAATTCGAATAAAAAGATTCTCGTGAAGTTGTCGGGCGTTGTTGAGCAGACCCGTAGATGCGACTCACTGCTCCCATGGTGGTGTCCAGTCTCCGTCGAGTCGCATTGAGATCTTGGCGTCGTCTTCGATTCGCTTGACAACATGCAATTCGGCGGCGTTTGCGCCGTATCGCTCTTTGGCTAATGAAAAAGCATTTCGTGCGGCGTCAGTCATCGGCAGAGAAGCCGTGACGGCCGAGCCGAGTTCTTTGATTAGATTGAGATCCTTCATGCAGAGGTCCAGCGAAAACGACGGGTCATAATGTCCGGCGAATATTGATGGAGCATCGTGCCTAGCGACAAAACTATCGCCGACACTCTCTTTGATTGCATGCCAAAGAGTGCCTAGTTCAACACCGTTGCCGATTCCGATTGCGAAACCTTCGCCGAGCGCCGCTGCGGCGATGAACCACAATTGATTGGTTACGAGTTTCACGACATTTCCAGTACCTCTCGGGCCACAGTGAATTACAAGTCCGAGATGATTGAGAACAGGTGTAACTTTTGCGACCGAGTCAAGATCGCCGCCGATGAAAAGTGTGAGTTTGCCGTTTCGCGCACCATCGACGGCGCCTGTGACCGGACAATCGACCACTTGAACACCAATTGGCGCAGATGTGGCAATTGCTTCGATTAATTCTTTTCGATTTGTCGTGAGATCAACCCATATTGATCCTGATTTTAGACTTGCAAGCGCGCCGTTGTCGCCAGTCATAACGGCCTCGACATGGTCGGGCCGAGGCAAAGACGTGAGAAAAATTTCTGCGCCGATTGCGCATTCAGCGGCTGATTTTGCGCCATGTGCGCCATGATCAACCACGCGCTTCAGAGATTGCTCATTGATATCGAAGGCTGTGACTTGATATCCAGCGTGAACCAAACGAAGACACATTGGCGCGCCCATATTGCCGCAGCCAATAAAGCCAATTTTTGGTTTTGAGTGGTCCACGTCTTTTGCCCGATTCATCTTCACATTGACAATAATTGATAGATACATATTTGAACACACATGAGAGACCTATATACGTGGATATAATTTCGGCGGACATGAACAAAACTAATATCAAGGCCGAAGTTTCGGATACTTGGCTTCGTGCATTTGTTGCCGCGACTCGGTGCGGCAGTTTTAGCGCTGCTGCGAATCACTTGGGCGTCGGTCAGTCGGCGATCACACATTCTGTTGCCCGCCTAGAAAAAGCCTTGGGCGTAAGGCTTTTTATCAGAACATCTGATGGAATATTGCCTACTGCTCAAGGTGCGAGTCTTTTTGAAAGAATCGCACAGCCATATGTCGAAATTGACAAAGCTGTTGATCTTGCTCGACCAAACCAAGACGACCCAAGCGTCACGCTCTCGGTGTCTACCTCGCTAGCTACATATTGGTTGATGCGGAGGTTGGCGAAATATAAGCGCGAACATCCGTCGGTGCATTTAAGAATAATCACTCGCGATACTGATGCTTCGGTGGGCATCGACGATGCCGACCTATGGATTCCGCTTGGCAACGTAGATCGAGCTGACCTAGTTGCAACGAGGTTTTGTGACGAAGAGGTTGGCGCTGTGGCGGCTCCGGATATTGCCGAACAAATTAATAGAGATGGCTTGCAATCAATTTCGAAAGCGCGTCTGATCAATCTTGAACAACGATTTTCAGCCAGGTTCAGTTGGCAAATGTGGTTTGATCATTATGATTTCGAGGGTGACAACCTTGACATAGCTTACGAGTCAAATGACTATTCGTTGGTATTACAGGCCGCAATTGACGGTGAGGGTGTCGCGATCGGCTGGACGCACCTGGTCGCAGACCTTCTCAACGACGGAAAATTGGTACGTGTAGGCGGAACCATTCGAACGCACAATCCATTTCAGATTCTTTATCGCAAAGGCCTGCCACTGAGCGAGGCAACGGCGTCTGTGTTGGATTGGATGACAAAACAAGGTCAAGAAACACTTTCGGTTGATTGACTCGACGAGTCAGGCATCACTTTTTGTCACGGCCGCCATTGATTCTATTCCGAACCGAATCGCTCAAAATAGCCTGAAAAATTAGTTATCTCGTCGAGTTGTGACGTAATGTTTTTTCGTGAAGTGAATTTGGTCATTAATTTAATTCACTAGCAGAACGAAAAATAGCCAAAATAAAAACTTACGGGGGATCAATGTCAACAATTGAGCAAACTACAAAAGAAGTCTCGGCAAATGGTTTGTCGCGACGCCATTTCATTCAGGCAGTAGCAGCAACGGGTGTGGCAATTCCGTTTGCACAAATGATCGGTGGCTCGGGTGCAGGTGCAGCCGGTGGAACATTAAAAATCGCAACAGGCAAGCAAGAGCATGTCGCGGCACCATGGGAAACCTCGGGTGGCAGTCTTTTTATCTTGAGCATGGTTGGCGAATGGCTTTGCTATCAGAAGCCCGACGGACTTCTTGAGGCACGCATTGCTGAGAGTTGGACATCATCTTCAGACGCGAAGCAGTGGAGTTTCAAAATTCGTCAAGGAGTGAAATTTAATGATGGCACGGCACTTACTGCTGATGATGTTGTTTACACTTTCACGTCTATTTTTGACAAGACAATCACAAAAGGTGTTTCACGTAGCAAAGGAAACTACGACAACATTCTTGATCCAAAAGGTGTAGTCAAAGTCGACGCCAACACTGTGCAATTTAACTTACTGCAAGCAGTGGCGAACTTTCCTTACTTTGTTTCATCGGCCGCGTACGGCATGTGCATAATCAAGAAAGGTGCATTCGGTGGCGCAGGTTGGGAAAAGACGATGATCTCGGCTGGCCCGTGGAAGATGGTGAGCCATGTCAATACCGAAACAACTGTCTACGAAAAGAATCCTTATTACTGGGATACAAAATTCAATCCTGGTTTCGACAAAGTCGAGTTGATTCAGTATCTCTCGGCAGCAACTGCGGTGCCATTGTTGAAGACAGGCAAACTTGACTACATCGCGGCCCTCGAGGCAGCAGACGCCCTTGCTCTCGATAAATCAAAGTTCAATGTCACTACTACGAAAATGGGCGCTGGCGGCTTGCATGCACACATGCGATCGAACTTTGGTCCATTTCAGGACAAGCGAGTCCGTGAAGCAGCCGCATTGACGATCGATCGTGTCGGCTACATCAAGGGCGTGCTCAAGGGTCTCGGTGGTGTGATCGCAAACGACAGTGTCATGGACGCGTATCCATCGGCCGACAAGTCGGTGCCGCAACGCAAGCAAGATCTTGCTCGTGCAAAAGCATTGATGAAAGAGGCGGGTGTGCCAAATGGTTTCAAGGTTGATCTTTCATCTTGGGCACGTGATGACATCAACAAGTATGCGAAATTAATCAAGACATCTTTTGCCAAAATTGGCATCAAGGTGAACTTGGTGATTGACGGTTCAGATGGCGGCTCGGCGGTTTATTACACATACGATCCGTATCCATCGAAGCCGGGCAAAGTCAACCAATTCGACAACCACTCTTGGTTGGCGTCAAATTTGGGAATCACCGAATGGTCGGGTCGAGGTGTGCCAGATACATACCTGATGCGCGAATATCGATCGACGGGTGACTGGAGCGGTTGCATGCTTGATAGTCGTGAAATGGATGCTGCGGTTGATGCCTACCTGCAGGCGCTTTCGGCATCGGCAAAGAAGAAAGCAAGCAAAAAGATTCAAGAAGTGAGTCTTGCCGAGACACCATATTTGATCGTCAATACAGCGATCAATGTCACGGCCGCCCGCAAGACCGTGACCGGTATGGAAATCAACGGAATGCTTCAAATCGATTGTCGTAAGGCAAAAGAGGTTTAAGAATTACGTGTAAGTAGGGCTTAATTTCCCTGGATAAGGCAAATACATAACGAATTCTGGGCTCAGAATTCAACCCGATTTTGAGCCCAGATTCGCACTAGTTCACTCCAGCTCGGCCAGCCAATTGGTGGGCTTGCAGGGGTGTGTCGTTTGACATATAGTGTCAGGACGGCTTGGTGGGGTCGTGAGTTGAATTTAAGTTCACCATTTGTACTATCCAAAAAAGGGGAAATTAAATAATGTCAACAATCGAGCAAACAGCAAATGAAGTTTCGACAAACGGTTTGTCGCGACGCCATTTCATTCAGGCAGCAGCGGCAACGGGTGTAGCAATTCCTTTTGCTCAAATGATCGGTGGATCATCTGTAGGTGCGGCATCAACGACTTTGCGCTTGGCTTCGGGCAAGCAAGAGCACGTCATCGCCCCATGGGAAACCTCAGGTGGAAGCCTTTTTGCATTGAGCATGGTCGGCGAATGGCTTACTTGGCAGTTGCCAAACGGCAAACTCGAGCCACGAATTGCCGAATCATGGACATCTTCAGCTGATGCAAAACAATGGGTTTTCAAAATTCGTCAAGGTGTCAAGTTCAACGACGGTACTCCGTTAACAGTTGACGATGTCGTTTACACATATCAGGTGATCTTCGACAAAGTTGCGACAAAAGGTATTTCACGTAGCAAAGGCAACTACGACAATATTTTGGACGCAAAAGGTGTCGTAAAGGTTGACGCAAACACGGTACAGTTCAATTTGCTTCAGGCAAACGGTAACTTCCCGTATTTCGTTTCGTCAGCGTGCTACGGAATGTGCATCATCAAAAAGGGTGCGTTCGGTGGTGCAGGTTGGGAAAAGACGATGATTTCGGCCGGTCCATGGAAAATGGTCAGCCACACTCCAACTGAAATCACCGTCTATGAGAAAAACCCGTACTACTGGGACACAAAATTCAAGCCTGGCTACGACAAGGTTGAACTGATTCAGTTCGTTTCTGCAGCTACTGCAGTACCGCTATTGAAGACCGGCAAACTCGATTTCATCGGCGCAATGGAAGCCGCAGACGCGTTGACACTTGACAAGAACAAGTTCACGGTCAACACGCTTCCTGCTGGTGCAGGCTTTGCTCACGTACATATGCGTACGAACTTCGGTCCTTTCCAGGACAAGCGAATTCGTCAGGCAGCGGCGTTGACAATCGACCGACCAGGTTATGTCAATGGCGTTATGAAGGGTCTCGGTGGCATTGTCGGTAACGACAGCGTCATGGATCCGTATCCGACTGCAGACAAGTCGGTGCCTCAGCGTAAGCAAGACCTCGCAAAGGCAAAAGAATTGATGAAGGCTGCGGGTGTTCCGAACGGTTTCAAAGTTGACTTGTCAACTTGGGCTCGTGACGACATCAACAAGTACGCCAAATTGATCAAGACTTCGTTCGCCAAAATCGGCATCAAAGTAACTTTGTTCATCGACGGTTCAGATGGTGGCTCGGCTGTGTACTACACATACGATCCGTATCCATCGAAGCCAGGCAAGGTCAACCAATTCGACAACCACTCATGGTTGGCTTCGAACTTGGGCATCGTTGACTGGGCCGGCCGCGGTGTTCCGGACCAATACTTGATGCGAGAGTGGCGTTCAACAGGTGACTGGAGCGGTGCACAGCTCGACAGTCGCGTAATGGACGCAGCGATCGACGAATATTTGCAGGCACTTACACCTGCTGCCAAGAAGAAGGCAAGTAAGAAGATTCAAGAAGCCTCGCTCGACGAGACTCCTTATATTCTTGCTTACACCTCGAACTTGATTACAGCAGGTCGCAAGACGCTTACTGGCATGGTTGTTAACGGGATGGGTCAATACGACGCTCGTACCGCGAAATAATTAATAGCTAGCAAAAATTCAATCATCAAAGAGCCAGGGTTGAAAAACCCTGGCTCTTTTCTTTGTATCGATTGTTACTTCAATTGGTATTGAATATAAACTCAAGAAGGTTATGAAACGTTTTATCTTGAAGCGACTTGGACTTTCAGTCGTCACGGTATTTTTGGTGGCGGTAATCGTCTTTTTCTTGACCCATATTTTGCCGGGTAATGTCGCGCGCCAATATTTGGGTCGTGGGGCGACAGAAGAAGATCTGATTGAATTCAGACGGGTTTTTGGTCTTGATAAGCCACTTTTGAGCCAATTGTTTAACTGGATTCGAGACTTGTTGCAGGGTGACTTAGGTACGTCGATGCAGTATCGGGGCCCAGTGTCAGACTTGTTGATACCTGCAATTGGTTATTCGTCGAAACTGGCTGGTGTTGCATTCTTTCTGATCGTGCCGATCAGTATTGCGGGCGGTGTGATTGCAGCAATGAATCGCGGCAAAAAGGTGGACAGAATAATTACGGTGGGTGGGCTATCGGCTGCGGTAATCCCTGAGTTTGTTTGGGCAATCGTGTTGGTTTTGACTGTTGGGGTTACTTTTCAGATATTTCCGGTGACTGCCTTTCCTGACGAAGGCAGTCGAACAGTCTTGAACCAGATTTGGCACCTAATTTTGCCATCGATATCGCTGCTACTCGTGCTGTTTGGTTATATCGCAAGAATCGCCCGTGCGGGCGTAATCGAAGCTCTCGAGTCGGACTATATGCGCACGGCTGTATTGAAGGGTTTGACGCGCCGTCAGGCCGTGACAAAACATGTCTTGCGTAACGCATTGTTGCCGACGATTGCAGTGATCGCGTCTCAGGTGCCTTATTTGATCGGTGGCCTAATCGCAGTTGAGATCGTTTTTAATTATCCCGGCTTTGGCACGATTCTAAAAGGCGCGGTTGATGCGCGCGACTATGCGGTTTTGCAATCAGGAGTGATTATTTCAAGTCTCGTTATCGTCGGCTTTCAGTTGATCGCCGATATTTTATTCGCGGTGCTAAACCCTCGAATTAGACAAAAGGTTTCAGAGTGAACGAAAAAAAATTGAGCGCAATCGCCGAAAAATCAAACGAGGAGCGCCGCACGATTCGCCGCGAGCGTATGCAATTGGTGGTGCGCAACAAGACGTTTTTGATCGGTACGATCATCCTTGGATTTTGGGTAATTTTGGCGATTTTTGGAAATTGGATTGCACCGCGTGGCGCATCGGATCAAGACTTTGAATACGTCTCGGTCGGGCCATCGTTAAAATACTGGTTCGGCACCGACGCCAACGGTCAAGACGTTCTGTCAAGGGTCATTCTCGGCACGCGTCTGATTGTCGTGATGTCATTTACCGCTACCGCTCTGGGCACAATTGCCGGCACTGCGCTCGGGCTTGCTGCGGGTTACTTCAAGGGAAAGTTCGACATGATCGTGATGCGACTTATCGAAGCAATTTCGGCGATACCAGTTTTGATCATCGCCTTGCTTGCAATTGCCGCACTTGAAGGTCGTTCGCCAACTCTGACGGTGATAGTTATTGGTTTCGTGTTCACGCCGAACATTGGGCGCACCGTTCGTGCCGCAGTTTTGGGTGAGTCTGAACTTGAATATGTAGCCGCAGCGAGATTGCGTACTGAACGCACTCCGCATATTTTATTTCGTGAAATTTTGCCGAATGTCTTGCCACCGATCATCGTCGAATTTACCGTGCGGCTGGGATATGCAATTTTTGCGATTGCTACGCTTTCATTTTTGGGTGCCGGTGTCGAATATGGATCTCCAAACTGGGGTACACAGATCGCCGAGAATTGGGGCAGCATTTATGCAAATGTTTGGTGGGCGACGGCGTTTCCGGCGTTGGCGATTGCGTCACTGGCAGTAAGCGTCAACTTGATTTCAGACAGTCTGCTTGAGGTTTTCGAGTTATGAGCCAGACCCCAACTCTTGAGTTGCGCAACCTTGAAGTTGCATACACGGTGCGCGGCATCGATCGTCAAGTACTGCGTGATGTTTCATTTTCGATCGCGCCAGGTGAAGCGTATGGTCTCGTGGGCGAGTCGGGTTGTGGCAAGTCGACGGCGGCCTTCGCGGCGATGCGTTATCTGCCCCGTAACGGCAAAATTACCGGTGGTTCGATCATGTTCGAGGGCAAAAACATCGTCGAAATGAGCGAAACTGACGTTGCCGAACTCAGACGATCTGCGATTTCAATGGTTTATCAAAACCCTGCGACGGCGCTCAATCCAACAATTCGGGTCGGAGATCAGGTCGCAGAAGTTTTTCAATTAAGTGGTGTCTCAAAACCAGATTCATTTTTGATGGCCGAAGAGGCGTTAGTCAAAGTTCAAATCGCCGATCCGGCACAAGTAATGCGACGATATGCACACCAATTGTCGGGTGGCATGGCTCAGCGCGTTGTTATCGCCATGGCGCTGGCATCGAATCCCCGTCTTTTGGTAATGGACGAACCAACCACGGGTCTTGACGCAACTGTTGAGGCTGAAGTGCTTGACTTGGTGCGAGAGTTGCGACGCGACACGGGTACCGCGGTTTTGTTTATCAGTCACAACCTTGGCGTGATTCGCCATATGTGTGACAGGGTTGGCGTGCTTTATGCAGGGGCATTGGTCGAGCAAGGTGCGACTGCAGATCTATTTAATAGTCCGAGCCACCCATACTCCGTTGGTTTGTTGAGATGCATACCTCGCGGCGGGTTGCACAAGAGCACCGACCGACTCGACACGATTCCTGGCACGCCGCCAGCACTAGGCACGAATTTTGACGGGTGTGTTTTCGCCGCACGATGTGCCCTCGCAGATGATAAATGTCGAACACAGTTGCCGCAGATGGTGACGATAAATAACTCGCATGTTGCGCGGTGCTTTCATAGTGATAAAGCGAGTTCGATGCCACGCACGGTTGAACAGATCGAATATTCACCACAAACGACCGTTAACACGGCACAGGCTGGCGACACGCTTTTGAACCTCAGTCATTTGTCGAAAGTTTTCACCCAGGATGGTCATCAGGTTCGAGTGATCAATGATGTTTCACTGACGCTTGGCGTTGGTGAAACGCTCGGACTCGTGGGTGAGTCTGGTTCGGGTAAGACGACGATTGCCAAACTCGTGTTGGGTCTGGTCTCGCCAGAAGAAGGCGGAGTGGTCACCCTCGACGGCAAAGGTCTCGCCAAAACTTTGAATCGACGAGATGTTCACGATGTCGGTGCGATGCAGATCGTGTTTCAAAACCCAGATCAAGCGTTGAATCGCCGTCACAGCGTGACCCGAATCGTCGGTCGTGCAGTTGAGAGGTTGCGAAACTTCAGCGTGCAGGCCGCTGTCGATCGCGCACATGAGTTGCTGTCAGGAATGCGTGTCGAAGCGACACTACATAGCGCACGACCAGTGCAATTGTCTGGAGGTTTGAAGCAGCGCGTGGCAATTTCTAGGGCGTTCGCTGGCTCGCCACAAATTGTTGTCTGTGACGAACCGACATCGGCGCTTGATGTTTCGGTACAGGCCGCCATTTTGAACTTGTTGGTCGACTTGCAGAAGCAAGATCAGACGAGTTTTATTTTTATTTCGCACGATTTGGGTGTCGTTCGATATATCTCTGATCGAATTGCGGTTCTTTACTTGGGTCGAGTGGTTGAGTTCGGCACTTCACAACGCGTGTTCAACGGGCCGTTTCATCCGTATACCGAAGCGTTGTTGTCATCGGTGCCAAATATCGACGGGTCGACACGCAAGCGAATTCCGCTTACTGGCGTCGTGCCGAGCCCGAGCAATCCGCCAAGTGGATGCGTGTTGAACCCTCGGTGCCCGCGCAAGGCAGGCTCGGGTTATGAGACCCTCTGTGAAACCGAAGAGCCGAACTTGACCGAAGTCGAGCCAGGGCATTTCATGCGCTGTCACATACCGGTCGGCAAACTCAAGCAA
>Ga0214919_10010290_pt1 | contig 11890 bp, 10 predicted proteins | sample LL1503_MetaG_FD_177994 | JGI IMG/M metagenome (GOLD analysis project Ga0214919, IMG submission 177994) | Freshwater microbial communities from Lake Lanier, Atlanta, Georgia, United States - LL-1503 | ecosystem: Environmental > Aquatic > Freshwater > Lake | place: USA: Georgia | collected...
TAGGCCAGATCGGTGTAACGATAACCACCCGGTCTCCTGGCTCTAGAATAGTCTGCATGGCGATATTTAGGGCCGAGACACCCGAACTGGTTATCGAGATGTTTTCTGGCGCAAATGGGCGCGCATGGAGATCTGATAGGTAGCTCGCCAGTGATGCCCTTAGTTCGGCGCGCCCACTATTGTGCGTGTAAAATGTCTGATTGGCATTGATCGCCTCGATCGCGGCTTTCTTGATGTAATCAGGGGTTGGTTGATCACTTTCTCCGAACCAAAAACGCAGCAGGTCGGACTTACCAAAGCCTTCATTAGCAATTTCTCGGATCTTAGAGCTGGGCAAAGCCCGCACCCTCGCCCTAGATTCCAGCGGCGCGAAAAGCCGTTCACCTTCGGTAAAAGAGGCCTTTTCCATAGTCTGATCCTCAAGAATGTTTCAAGGGCGCAATGGCTACGCGGACCAAATACGCTTTAAAAACAATATTAGATGCTGAAAATAGCAAGCCTTCAGACGGTTTTAGAATTGGGATCGACCCAACGATTATGGGCCTTCAAATAGTCTTGGACCAACTCAACAGGCAAAGCCTCTCTAATATTTCCATCGCGCCCGACCATGGTTTCGTTCGCAAACATCGAGTTCAAAATCGCCTCATCAACCGCTTGAACCGCTGCCTCGAACAAGGGCGTGATCATAAAATCACCAAAGGCTTCGCTGGGCCCACAATCATAGCGCCGACCATAGGTCTCGCGGTTGGCCGTCGAAAAGGCTAGGAAGATGTCACCGGATTCATTTGAAGCAATACCGCCTGATCGCGCCATACCAATAGCCGCCCGCTTTGCAAGCCGCTTAAGCTGTAAGGGTGAAAGCGGCGCGTCCGTCGCAAGGATGATAATGAGAGAGCCTTGATCGGTTTGGTGATCTTCCAGATAGCGATGTATCTGACCGCCCGTGTAGGGAATATATTGCCCGATTGGCACGCCCCCTATGGTGCAAAGCTGGCGGATGCCAAAGTTCGACTGAACAAAAGCACCGACGGTGAAGTTGCGGCTCCCGACGCGCACCTTTCGCGATGATGTGCCTGATCCGCCTTTGAACTGATAGCAGGACATGCCCGTCCCTCCACCGACACTGCCCTCCTCAATTGGTCCCGACTGGGCACCATCGATGGCCGCGAAAACATGCTCATCGCGTATGTGAAAACCGTTCATATCGTTCAACCAGTTGTCACAGGTCTCAGCCGCCACGGGCAGCCAAAATGTGTTGCCGTCACAATGCTCGCTGTCTTTACGTTGATTGAGCCATTTAATGGTCGCGTCGCGTGACAGACCGCAAGAATGGGTATTGGTCAGGGTGATGGGTCCATCGAGGCGACCGGTCTCTTCGATCCAAGACATACCGGTCATTTCTCCATTGCCGTTGAGGCAAAATACCGCCGAATAGACCCCCTCTGTTGCCGCTGCGAGGCCTCTTGGCAAAATAGCGGTAACGCCGGTTCGCACTGGCCCCTTGCCAACCACCAACGGACCTTCGCCCTCAATCAAGGTCGTATACCCGACCTCGACGCCCTCAACATCGGTGATGGCATTCCATTGACCCGGCTGACCAAGCAGGGGCACACCGACCCCGCGCGCTCGAGTTTTTCCTGACGGCGTTGCATGGTGATGGTTCAATTTTCGAACTCCCTACAGCCAGTCCATATATAACCAGTGATAATATTATAGGGGATCAATTGCCTGTCAATTGCGCACTGGACCATCCAACCTTATGCGGAAAATTCGAGCTTGACACCCGTATTTCGGCGCGCCCAATATTAATACTGATTATATTGATCAGGTGGTGGTGCAGCGCCGACTGGGTAGACAGGGAAACATGCCGTGAAAGACGCAGCAATCGTATCAACAGCTCGAACGCCGATAGCAAAGGCCTTCCGCGGCGCTTTCAATGACTTAGAATCGCCTTCCCTCGCCGGTTTTGCCATCAAGGCCGCAGTCGATCGATCAGGCGTGGACCCGAACGAAATCGAAGACTGTTTGATGGGCTGCGCCAATCAGCAAGGCACCCAGTTTTTCAACATGGGCCGCCTTGGTGCCTTAGCCGGCGGCCTACCCGTGTCCGTAGGCGGCATGACCATAGACCGTCAATGTTCGTCTGGCGTGATGGCCATAGCTACGGCAGCCAAACAGATCATCCACGATGGGATGGGCATACTGGTCGCCGGTGGGGTGGAGTCGATAAGCCTCACTCAAAACAGCGATATGAACCGGTCACGGATCCCTGACCCAAGGCTGGTCGCGCGCCACCCAAATATACACATGCCCATGATTGATACGGCTGAACTTGTGGCCGCGCGCTATGGCGTCAGTCGTCAAGCTCAAGATGAGTATGCGCTTCAAAGCCAACAGCGCACTGCACATGCTCAGATGACGGGCCTCTTCAATCAAGAAATTGTCTCTGTAACCTGCGATATGCTTGTGACGGATAAGGTCTCAGATGAGAAGACGCGCCAAACGGTGACGATCAATCGAGATGAAGGGCCTCGAGCAAATACGACCCTCGAAGGCCTCCAATCTCTGGGTCCGGTAAGGCCCGATGGATCGGTCACGGCTGGTAATGCCAGTCAACTGTCTGATGGGGCTTCGGCATGCGTGGTTATGGACGCAGACGAGGCATCGCGCCGTGGCATTTCAGCCCTGGGATACTATCGCGGCATGTCCGTCTGTGGCTGTGAGCCAGAAGAAATGGGGATTGGACCGGTTTTTGCAATACCGCGCCTGCTTAAACGCAATGGCCTTACGGTTGACGATATCGGCCTTTGGGAACTGAACGAAGCCTTTGCCGTGCAGGCGCTCTATTGCCGCGACCGCCTTGGAATCCCTAGTGCTACATTCAACGTCAATGGAGGGGCCATCTCCATGGGGCACCCCTACGGCATGAGCGGCGCGCGGATGGTTGGTCACGCCCTCATTGAGGGTAAACGGCGCAGCGTCAAATATGTGGTCATAACCATGTGCGTGGGCGGCGGCCAAGGTGCGGCCGCTCTGTTTGAAGTGGCATGACCCGTGGAGCTTTTGTTCAGCTTTCAAGAGTGGTCGTACAAAGAGACCTTTAAGATTTCGCGCAGCGCAAATGCTAATTCCGCTCTGTTTGTCGCCTATATAAAAGACGGAGATCTTGTCGGCCGCGGCGAATGCGGACTGCTGCCACAATATGGTCAGACCCAACAAGACGCTGAAGAGGGATTTATCCTCGCGCAGACCCTAATTCATCAGGGATTAAGTCGGGAGGAACTCCCACTCAAAATCGTTAACCCTTCCGTGCGCAATGCCATTGATTGCGCCCTTTGGGATTTAGAATGCAAGCGGTCGGGTCAAGACATCTGGACATTGACAGGCCTGCCCAAAGCAACTTCCATCGAGGTCGATCTGACAATCAGTGTCAATCCGGTCGACAAGATGTGCGCTGATGCGGTCATCGCCGTAGCCAACGGCTACCGAATTCTCAAGCTTAAGGCAGATAAAAACGATGTTGTTGCAAAGGTCGCCGCTATCGCATCGGCGGTACCTGGCATTGAATTCATCATTGATGCGAATGAGGCTTGGGATCTAAAGACCCTCCATGACAGTTGCGATCAGTTACACACCCTAGGTGTTAAGTTGATTGAACAGCCCCTCCACCATCAATCAGATGACGATCTGATCGACTATCGCGGGCCGATACCACTTTGCGCAGATGAAAGCTGTGGCAGCATCGGCGATCTGGATCGGCTCGCTAGCCTCTATCAGTCCATCAATATTAAGTTGGACAAGGTGGGTGGATTAACCCCCGGCTTGGAATTGGCCAGAGCAGCTAGACGCGCAAACATGAAAATCATGCTTGGATGCGGAGGGCCCACTTCGCTGGGTGCGGCCCCCGCCTACGTTCTGGCGACACTTTGCGATTATGTGGATCTGGATGGACCCGCCTTAATGTTGGATGATCGCGCCCACGCTATGATCTATAAAGACGGGCAGTTGCGATGCTTTGGCCCCGCCCTTTGGGGCGGTTAACTCCAACCGCAAGGGGCACTTATGGACCGCAAGATAACCATCATCGGGATGGGTGGGACCATTGCCATGGTCCAAGGACCAAACGGCTTGGTGCCTGATAAGAACGTCGAGGACCTGATCTTCTCGGAGGCCCAAGAGTTAGCCAATGTAGCGTTTGACAACATTGACCTACTTTCAATTCCAAGCGCAAACATCACCTTTGATAATATTCAACTTTTGGCGCGAACGATTGAGTCGGCCGAGAGAAATGGATCGCAAGGTATCGTTGTTATTCAAGGTACCGATACGATCGAGGAAACAGCTTTTGCGCTTGAACTCCTGGTCAACTGTTCGCTGCCCATTATCGTAACGGGGGCAATGAGAGCCGCCTCCCATCGAAGCACAGATGGACCAGCCAATCTGAGGGCAGCCCTTGGAGTTGCGCTCAATGGCGCGTGGGGAGCAGGTGTTATGGTGGTCATTAATGAGGAGATCCATGCCGCCCGCTATGTGCGTAAACTCCACACCCTATCGCTCAACGCCTTCCAGTCGCCCGATTTTGGACCCTTGGGACGTTTGCACGAGGGACGATTGCGAAAAACAGTGACCAACCTGCCCTCCCTTGGCCTTTTAGATCCTCAGATTGGCAAGTCCTGGCCCAAGGTCGCCATTTGCAAAATTACGATGGATCAGGACAGTCTTGTTCTTGGCCGATTAAAGGACCTTGGCTTTGACGGCTGCATTCTCGAAGCTATGGGTGCAGGACATATTCCAGCCAGCCTCGTTTCAACCATCGAACAGGCCGCCCAAAATATGCCCGTCGTCCTATGTTCTAGAACCGCCGCGGGGGCAATCTGTGAGGATACATATGGGTATCCAGGGTCAGAAACCGACCTGTTGCGCCGCGGCGTCCTATCGGGAGGCGCTCTATCGAGCCTCAAAGCGCGCGTGTTATTGACGCTCTGTATTGCAGAAAATGGGTCTGAGGCCGCAGAGCTGTACCAAAATGTTATGACGCAGATCTAAAGTCTTGGATGTCCCTAGGGCACACGGAACACAGCCCCGTCAGCGGTCAGGGTGATCCAGTTCGAGAAGGCATCTGGTGTGAATGCCAAAGCGCTGATGCGCTTTAAATATGCAACCTAAGACATGGTTCTGGCAGCAGTAATCTCCCCGATCAGACCATCTACGCGTTCTAAGAATTATGGGAAATAATACGGCTACGCGATTGTCTCTATGGCTCTGAGCACGGCATCGGGGTCAGACTTGATACCGCTCAAATAGGCCATTAGCGCGCTGTCTGGTTGGCGAAACCGACCCCGTTCTAGGTCACGAAGGCCCGCAGCGTCTTCAAGATAGCCGCATGATCAGAGGCCGTCGGCTGATCGGTGACGTGGATCTGTGTGTCGCCAAAGGTTGATAGGACTGGCTTCATGATCGGTCCTCACGCGGCGACCTTAGAGGCTGCGCGCGCTTTCAAAATTGTGTTTCATCAAGATGCAAAGATTCAGATCGATTAGGTAGCCATTGGTGCGAAAACTATTTTGGTCCATTCAAGCCGATCCATTATTCAAGGCTCTATCTGTTATTCTATGCCGCCACTCCATTCATATAAAACATCCGGCTCCCGCTCTTCGTTTCCCGAGCCGTCGGTTATATCGATCTGGATGAAGCCATTGCGCTCATAGAAGTTTCGAGCACCGTCGTTCCGTTGGAAGGTCCAGAGGCGCAGGCGCTGTTGAACGGCCTTGGCTTGGTCCAGCAGCCTTGTGCCCAGCCCCATCGTCTGTTTGTCCGGCGCGACGTAGAGGTGATCGATAAAGCCGTCTCTAAAGGCGATGAAACCGACCAGCGTCTGGCCCTCAAACGCCCCCCACAGCAAGCAGGTCGCGCAGACCGTGTCGCGGAAATAGGCGAGGTCCTCATCCGGCGTGTGAATGCCGCTCAGCCACGGTAGCCGATCGTCAAAGGATTCGCGGTGGACGCGGGCAATGTCTGGCGCATCTGTGGGCGTTAGGCGGCGGATGGTGACAGGCGTCATAATCGCTGCTCCCGTCTAAAGCGGCATTTCGAACCTTAGGCCGTCATAGCCGACCTCGACGCCGTCGGGCAGCCTGCGGGCCAGTTCGTTATAGTCCAGATCAAGGTGAAGATTGGTCAAGATGGCCCGTTCTGGGCGAAGCTGAGCGATCCATTCGAGGGCCTTATCGACATGGGCATGGGTTGGGTGCGGCAGATAACGCAGCGCATCGACGATCCAGACCTTGACCCCCTCGAGGGCGGCAAAGGCGGCGGGGTCCAGATCGACCACGTCGCTAGAATAGGCCACATCTCCCATGCGATAGCCCACGGAACGTACCGAGCCATGATCCTGATCAAAGGTGACGATAGGGATTTCACCAGAGGGGCCGTTGACGCTCCATGGCGTGGCGTGGGGCGCGATCAGATGGTCGTCACAGATGGCCGGATAGCCGCCTTCGGTCTTGAAAATATAGCTGAACCGGCGGGTTAGGCTGCTTCGGGTCGCCTGATCCATATGGACCGGTATGCGCTGGCGTTGGATCAGGGCAAAGGCGCGCACATCATCAAGGCCGTGGGCTTGGTCGGCGTGGTCATGGGTCATCAGGACGGCGTCAAGACGACCGATACCCGCCCTGACGCTTTGCAAGCGAAAGTCTGGCGCGGTATCGATCAGGGCGGTTGTGTCGTGCTTGGACCCCTCCCCTGACAGTCGGCGCACCAGCATCGAGCAGCGCGAGCGATGGTTCTTCGGCTCATTGGGATCGCAGACGCCCCAGTTTCCATCGGCGCGGGGCACCCCGGCGGAGGAGCCAGAGCCAAGGATCGTAAATTCTAAACTCATGCAACCGGCCTTGGGATGGTGTCGAACAGGGCAAAGAAGGCGGCCTCGGTGCGGGCCTCGGCCTCGGCCAGCGTCCAGCCGCGGATTTCAGCCAGCTTGGCCAGAACATGGGGCACATAGGCCGGTTCATTGCGCCTCCCCCTCATGGGAACCGGAGCCAGATAGGGGCAGTCCGTCTCGACAATGATCCGCTCTCCGGGCATGTCGGCAATCACGGCTCGAACGTCAGCGGCGGCCTTAAAGGTGGCAATGCCAGAGACCGAAAACCAAGCGCCCAAGGCCGCTGCCCGCCGCGCCAGCTCTGCGCCGCTGGTATAGCAATGGAGCAGGATCTTGAACGGGCCCTTGGCATGTTCCTCTTCGAGAATGGAGATCATGTCGTCGTCAGCGTCACGGGTATGGACGATCAGCGGCAGGCCCGTTTGACGCGCGGCCTCAATATGGACTCGAAATACGGCCTGCTGAATGTCTCTGGGGCTATAGTCATAGAAATAGTCGAGGCCGGTTTCGCCGATCCCGACGACCCGATCACGACCTGCGAGCTCAATTAAGGTTTGCGCGGTAAGGGACGGATTTTCTTTAGCTTCATGTGGATGGGTGCCGACGCTGCACCAGATGTCGGCGTGCGCCATGGCGATGGCGTGCACCGTGTCAAAGACCGATGCCTTGTCGCAAATGGTCACCATCAGGGCCACGCCGGCGGCGCGCGCGCGGTCAATTACCTCGGCCTGATCCTCGGCAAATTGCGGCGCATGCAAGTTCACGTGACTGTCGATTATCATTGTCTTTATCTTATCTTTTACAGACCAGTAGGATCATATTCTCGCAGCATGTCTTAGCTCTGATATGATGGTCCAAAAGGCATCGCCGCGATCCAGATTGAGCCCTTCGACCTGCGGCGGCAAGCTGTTGAGCCTTTCCCACGCCAGCGCCCAGCGATCGAGCGCCGGTCCTGCCTCACCGCGCAGGGCACTATCGACCGACAGGGCATGGATCTGATCGGCGAGACGTTCCATCAACAGGGCAAAGCGCCCTGCCCCATCATTGCCGCGAAAACCGTCGGTCAGATGCAGCAGTTCGGCCTCATCGATCTTGGGCAGACGGCGCAGAAGGTCTTGGGCCAGTTGGTCCAACTCCAAGGCCTTGTTTGAGGCCAGATCCAGTATGCGCCCTGGCGCGCCCTTGGCCATCTGCGCCAATCGGTGAGCACCGGCTAGGCCCTGATCCGTATGGGCGCTGGCAAACTCGACCAGCCGCGCCTCATCCCATGGCGCGAACGACAGGCGCCGGCACCGCGAACGAATGGTCGGCAACAGGCGGCCCGGCGAATGGCTGACCAGAAAGACAATCCCCCGCTCTGGTGGCTCTTCCAGCGTCTTGAGTACGGCGTTGGCAGCATTGTTGTTCATATCATCGACCGCATCGATGATGGCGACGCGAAAGGGCGCGGTGGCCGGAGAGCGGGAGAAGAACTCTGGCAATCGCCGCGCCTCCTCGACAACAATGTTCTTCTTGGTCTTGCCGTCGACAACAGAGCGTTCCAGTACCATCAGGTCGGGATGAGACTGAGCCGCAACCTGCCGACAGACCGGATCATGGGGATCAGAGCCCAGGAGCCCGAACTCTGGCTCTGGAGCGGCTCCCAGCAACCGTCTGGCCGCCCGATAGGCGAAGGTCGCCTTGCCGACACCCTCTGGCCCAACCAGAAGCCAAGCATGGTGCAGACGGCCGCGTGACAGGCTGTCGAGTAGGGCCTGCTCAGCCTCCTGCGCGCCATCCATCTGATAGACGTCACGCGGATGAAGGGGCGCTTCACTCATGACCGCGCCGCCAAGGCCGGTTGCACCAGGTCCCATATCAGGGCCTCGAGCACATCAGGCGTCTGATCCGCATCGATCAGGCGGCAACGCTCCGGTTCCGCCGCCGCAATATCGGCAAAGCCGTGGCGCAGCTTTTCGTGGAACGCCTCGCCCTTGGACTCAAAACGCGCCTCCGCTCCGCCGCGCCCCATGGCCCGGGCCAGACCCACCGAGACGGGCAGGTCCATGATCAGGGTCAAGTCGGGGCGAACGCTGCCCAAGCAATAGGTTTCGAGCGCGGCGATCAGCTCTGGCGACGCGCCGCCGCCTGCCCCCTGATAGGCCCGCGTGGAATCGTGAAACCGGTCAGACAGGACCACAGCCCCTCGTTCTAGGGCCGGAACAATCACCCGCTCGACATGGTCGCGGCGCGACGCATACATCAGCAAGGTCTCGGTCATGGGCGACCAGCGCTCAGCCGGACCATTGACCAGAAGGTCGCGGATCAACTCAGCACCGGGCGATCCGCCCGGCTCGCGCGTGGCCACAACCTCCCGGCCCAGCGCTGCAAGGCGTTGGCGTAACCGGCGCACCTGGGTGGACTTTCCAGCCCCCTCGCCGCCCTCAAAAGATATGAACAGTCCTTGGGTCACACCCGCACATTGGACAGTTCGCGCCGCGACGCAAGGGGGCTTTGCGCCAGAGCCTCAACGCGCTGCGCCGGGATAGATCACGCGTGCGTCGAGCAGGCCAAATATCGACAGCTGTTGGCGCACCGCGACGGCCTGAGCCTCATCGGCAATGGCGGTAATGACGACGCGGTAGAGGGTTGCTCCGGAACGGTCGACCGGTACCAAGCGCACCTGCCCTGAGGCTGAAAGGGGACCGCTTAGCCGATCGACAAGCCGCTGGGCCGCAGCTTGGTCTGAAAAGGCCCCGACGGCGACCTCAAAGGAAGACCCACCGATCAAGGGAGCGGGGTCAGGCGAACGGGCGAGGATCGGTTCTGAAGCCGCACGCACAGTTGGCGCGGCATAAGGCGGCGTGGTCACACCCGCGATCATTAGTCCATCAGACGGACGGCCCAAGGGCGCGGGGCCAATGTAGCGCACTCTCACCCTGGCCAAGCCCTGTCCCGCAAAGCCAAGCTCGCCTGCCGCCGCCCGAGACAGATCTATGATCCGCCCATCGACAAAGGGACCGCGATCATTGACCCGAACCCGGACGCGCCGCCCATTGCTCAGATTGGTCACCTCAACAATCGACGGCAGTGGCAAGGTCTTGTGGGCCGCAGACAGCGACGTCATGTCGAACAGTTCGCCATTGGCGGTCGCCTTGGCGTGGAAGGCATCACCATACCAAGAGGCCATCCCGACCTCGTCATAGTCTGGTTGCTCGGCCGGAACATACCAACGACCATCGACCTGATAGGGATCGCCAACCTTATAGCGGCCAAGGGTCTGATCGCCCAAGCTCGCGGGCCGCTTGATCTTTGCGCCCCGATAGGTCGGCTTGGCATGCACGCGGCCATGGCCAGACATAGAGGTTGGATATTTCGAATAGCGACCGTCCGGACCGGTGGCACAGGCGCTTAAGGCCAATCCGACAAAGACCAGTCCAAAGGCGAGGTACAGAGTTGTTGCCTTAAACCCTCTGGGGATCTGGTGGCACAAAATCACGCTCGCCTCATCTATCCCCGCGGGGCCTAACAACAGGCCTCGACATCAAGGCCACAGTGTTGGACAGGACATTGAACAACCCGTTAACCCTGTTGCAAACTTCACCCCCGCCCCGCGCGAAAATCCCTTTGCGCCCAGCCCGACTAACGCTACAAGACCGCTCGCTTAGCCGTATTTCGCGCTAGGGACAGGTGGCCGAGTGGTTTAAGGCAGCGGTCTTGAAAACCGCCGTAGGTGGAAGCCTACCGTGGGTTCGAATCCCACCCTGTCCGCCAAGAGCCTTCCGTTACCCCACAAAAGTCCATAAAATTTTTGACTAATCAGTGACTTATGAAAGTGAAATTTCAGGAGTGATCGCGTCCATATGACCTCTTCCCGTACCCGTTCTAGGGTCGCTGCTGGGGTAGGTTTAGGGCGCGCAATGCTGGCGTTTCGCTTTACGGGGTGACTGGCCGGGCTTTTGGCCAGGCGATTGGATTGGGTGGAGGGCTGAACTCCTCATTCCAGAGGGTTGGCGCGCCTGCTCGGCCTGTGCTTAGATGATTAAGGGTCCGGCAATCCGCTGGGGTGTGGAACCGGCTTGATAGGGTCGGGCGCGCAATGATCCGCCTCGGGAGGGGATGCAGATGAAGATGATCAATAGGTTTGGCGTGGCATCCGTTGTGGCCATAGTCTTAGCGACCGGTGCGTTCACGCCGGGCTTGACCAAGTCGCCGGTCGCGGTGGCGGCAACGCCGATTCCGGCTGGCGCCATCGAAGCCTTTGCCACCCTGCGCGACGGAACGCGGCTCGCGGCTAATGTCTATCTACCAGCAGGCAAAGGACCTTGGCCCGTTATCATGACGCGGACGCCCTATCTGAAGGATGGCCGTCCCGACCCCAAGAGAGACCCGGATGGGTCTATGACCCGCGCAGCCTTAGCGGCTGTGGCCAAACACTATACGGATGCTGGTTTCGTCTTTGTTCATCAGGACGTTCGGGGCAAGGGCCACTCAGAGGGTTTTTACACCGCCTTCGAAAATGACGTCGAGGATGGCTATGACAGCGTCGAGTGGGCTGCTGCCCAGCCTTGGAGCACGGGTAAGGTCGGACTTTCCGGCGGATCAGCCATGGGCATCACCTCGAATTTAGCGGCCATGACGGCCCCGCCGCACCTGACGGCGGCCTATGTGGTGGTGGCACCCTTTGACCTCTTGCAAAACAGCTATCCGGGCGGGGTCTTAAAAGAAAAAGACGTGCTGGGCTGGTCCAAGGGCCAAGGCATGTCCGACGCGGTGCTCGACCAACAGCGCCGCCGGGTGGCTGATGATGTGTTCTGGAACCGCGCGGCCATGAGTGAAAACCGCAAATATATTCAGATCCCTATCTATAATGTCGGCGGCTGGTACGACATCTTCAACCACGGCAACATTTCCAACTTCGAATATCTGCAAAATCACGGGGCCAAGGGCGCACGCGGTAATCAAAAGCTGATGATGGGCCCCTTCGGTCATGGCCCCCTGTCCGGCAATCTGGAATATCCTGGCTTT
>Ga0214919_10010291_pt1 | contig 11889 bp, 8 predicted proteins | sample LL1503_MetaG_FD_177994 | JGI IMG/M metagenome (GOLD analysis project Ga0214919, IMG submission 177994) | Freshwater microbial communities from Lake Lanier, Atlanta, Georgia, United States - LL-1503 | ecosystem: Environmental > Aquatic > Freshwater > Lake | place: USA: Georgia | collected 2015-03-15
ACAGATATCAACCGGAGTACCATCGGATAAGAAAGGCATGTCTTCGACAGGCACAATGCGAGCGACGACACCTTTATTTCCGTGACGGCCAGCCATCTTGTCACCGACTTGAATCTTACGCTTGGTAGCGATGAAAACTTTGACGTTCTTAATCGCGCCACCTTCGTCGATACCTTGTTCAATCGAGTCCACTTTACGTGTACGCTCTTGATCGAGTTCGTCGAACTTACGGTGGTAACCATCAACGATTTGGCGAATCTTCTGCTTCACAGGAGAATCGTTCATCTCGATGGTGCGAGAAACAGAAGCTAAGCGGCGGAGCAAGGTCTTGGTGATCTTGCGATTAGCAGGAATGATGGCTTCACCGGTTTCAGAATTTTTAACGTCGAGAGGAATTTTCTCACCGAGTAAGATATTCGAAAGCGACTCGGTCATCTCTTCACGAAGACGAGATTCTTGCGTACGGTATTCTTCGTTAACTTTCTTGAGAGCGCGGCGCTGATCGTTAGGCGAAAGGCGGCCGTCGTCCTTATCAGTACGTGAAGAAACCTTCACATCCATGATGATACCGGAAATACCCGAAGGTACGCGGAGAGAGGTGTCTTTTACGTCACGAGCTTTTTCACCGAAGATAGCACGGAGAAGTTTTTCTTCCGGAGCTAAGTCCCCTTCACTCTTAGGTGTGATTTTACCGACGAGAATGTCGTCAGGTTTAACTTCAGCACCAATGCGAATCACACCGTCGCGATTCAGATTGCGTAAAGCATCTTCACCGAGATTTGGAATATCGCGGGTAATTTGTTCAGGTCCAAGTTTCGTATCACGAGCAGTGACTTCGAATTCTTCGATGTGAATCGAAGTAAAGACGTCATCTTTCAGTAAACGTTCGGAGAGAAGAATCGCATCTTCGAAGTTGTATCCGTTCCAAGGCATGAAGCCGACGAGAACGTTACGACCCAAGGCGAGTTCACCTTTATCGGTGGCGGCACCATCGGCGATTACATCACCGACTTTAACTTTATCACCACGACGAACGAGCGGACGCTGATTGAAACAGGTCGATGCGTTGGTCTTTAAGAATTTACGGAGATCGTAAACGAAGATGCCTTTAGCAGGATCGCTCTTGAATTTCTTATTTTCAAATTGGCCAGGAGCAATCTCACCATCTTTAGTGGTGACGATACGACGTGCGTCAGCGGCAGCGACGATACCGACGCCTTCGGCCACAACTACAGTCTTGGAGTCAATCGCTACACGACGCTCTAAGCCAGTACCGACGTAAGGAGATTCTGTAATCACCAAGGGCACACCTTGGCGTTGCATGTTCGAACCCATCAATGCGCGATTCGCGTCATCGTGCTCTAGGAAAGGAATTAAGCCCGCAGCCACAGAAACAACCTGTTGCGGAGAAACGTCCATGTAATCCACGGAGTCTGGATCTTCTTCTAAAATGTCGTCGCGATAACGAACGGTAACTTTTCCTTTAAGATTTCCGTTGGCGTCGAGTTCAGAATTAGCCTGCGCAACTTTGAATTTTTCTTCTTGGTCAGCAGTCATGTATTCCACGGTGTTGGTCACTTTACCGCGAACAACCTTACGATAAGGAGCTTCGATAAAACCAAACTCGTTAATACGTGAGTAAGTGGAGAGTGAATTAATTAAACCGATATTTGGACCTTCAGGGGTCTCAATCGGACAGATACGACCGTAGTGCGAAGGATGAACGTCACGCACTTCGAAACCAGCACGATCGCGATTTAAACCTCCAGGCCCGAGGGCGGAAAGTCGACGCTTGTGAGTTAACTCGGACAGCGGATTGATTTGATCCATCAACTGACTGAGCTGACTGCGTTGGAAGAACTCGCGGATTAAATTAGCGAAAGGCTTTGGATTAACTAATTTTTGTGGAGTGATAGAATCGACGCTTTGATCGTATTCATTGATACGAGCTTTGACGGTCTTGATCACATTCTTAAGACCGGCGCGGCATTGGTTAGCTAATAACTCACCTACGTTACGAACACGACGGCTACCCAAGTGGTCGATGTCATCCACGGGACCGTCTTTCTTGCGGAGTTCGCAAAGAAGTTTGGTGGCAGCAACAATATCCTCAGGAGTGATAATACGTGTATCAATCGGAGTCTTGAGACTTAATTTCTGATTAAGTTTATAACGACCGACGCGACCCAGATCATAACGCAGAGGATCCTGGAAGAGGCGTTGCATGTGCGCACGCGCGTTCTTCACGTTCACAGGTTCACCGGGACGTAATTTGCGGAAAATTTCTTTAAGTGCTTCTTCTTCGTTACGAACAGCACTGATGTCCTTACGGAGCGAGAGAATCACAGCACCATCATCGAAGCTCGTGTCAAAGACGCTGAACTTCTGTTTAGGAAGTTGCTTATGGATTTCTTTGAGAGTTTCGCGGGAAAGTTTGTCGTACTGTTTAGCGATTACTTTGCTGGTGTTGGTATCAACATCCACGATGTGATCGGCATAAACTAAATTAGCTAATTTCTCGGGCTCTAATTTAAGAGCGCTCTCAGCGGTGTATTCCTTGCTGGCGTAGAAGAGACTAAGGATGTCCTTGTCGTCTTTATAACCAAAGGCGCGGAGTAAAGTGGTGACTAAGAATTTACGACGGCGGCGACGGCGATCGAGGTAAACCCAGAGTAAGTCATTTTGGTCGAATTGAACTTCGATCCAAGTTCCGCGGTCAGGAATAATACGGAAGGCGTGTAATTGTTTTCCGCTCGTGTGCTGAGATTCTTCAAAGCAGATACCAGGGCTGCGGTGTAATTGTGAAACCACGACACGTTCAGCACCATTAACAATAAAGGATCCACGCTCAGTAATCATCGGGATTTCACCCATCATGATTTCTTCGTCTTTGAAGGTGCTCTTTTCAGAAAGACGCAATTTAAGCATCACGGTGACGGCATAACTGATGCCTTCACGGATACATTCTAATTCAGTAGTCTTAGGGAAAATTAAGCTATAACCTTGGTACTCGAGACTGAAATTTCCGTTGTTGCTGGAAATAGGGAAAGCCTCGTGGAAGACCGCATGCAGACCTAACTTGTCGAGCGCACCCGAATTTTTATCAAGCTGGAGAAACTCTCGGTAAGAAGAGATCTGGTTCTCGATAAGATTTGGAGGTGGGATTACTTCAGTGAGTTTTCCGAAGTTATTACGTACTTGTGGCATGGCGGGTGTAGAGTGTCGGAGTGGCTGGTTGTTTTAGCTTTTAAAAAATGGGTTGTCTGGTTTTGGGCGGCCCAGACTGCCGTTTTAAAATGCGGGGAGTAAACCTAGAGGCGAACCCCCTCCCCGCTCAAATTTGCTTACGCGTATGCGAAAATGAAATTATTTAATTTCAACTTCGGCACCGGCGGCCTTGAGCTTAGTCTCAATGTCCTTGGCTTCGTCTTTGCTGACGCCTTCTTTAACAGGCTTAGGCGCACCGTCGACGAGGTCCTTGGCTTCCTTGAGTCCGAGACCAGTGATCGCACGTACTTCTTTAATGACGTTGATCGGGGTCGCACCCTTAGCCTTGAGGATAACGTCAAAGGCGGTCTTCTCTTCAGCAGCAGCGCCAGCAGCGGCACCACCAGCGGCGGCGGCGACAGCGACAGGAGCAGCAGCGGAAACGCCCCACTTGGTTTCGAGGTCTTTGACGAGAGCGGCTACTTCGAGAACGCTTTGTGCGCTCAGCCACTCGATTACTTGATCTTTAGTGATGTTACTCATGTTGTTTGGTTCCTTGAATGGTTAGCGTCCGATGAAGGACATTTGAGAGCACTAGGCTCCTAACCGGGGTTCTTTGGATATGTATTTTGTATTTGGGTTTGGATTTCCCCCCGTTCGGATCAGTCCACACGGACCAACCTCCACGAGGAAAGGGATTAGGCAGGCGTTTCTTCTTTTTGACGTTTTGCGTCGAGCAAACGTACAAAGGAAGAGGCTGGCGTGGAGAGAAGTGAAAGGAGTTGCGCACGAATACCATCGAGCGAAGGCAACTTGGAAAGGGCTTCTACTTCGGCCTTCGAGAGAACTTTGGAATCCAAGACGCCGGCTTTAACTTCGAGTTTTTGGAAATCCTTAAAGAAAGTTACGAGAACTTTAGCAACACCGGTCGGATTATTTCCACCAGTCACTAAGGCCGTGTGACCTGATAAATAATTTGAGAGATCAGGAAGTTTAGCTTCTTTGGTCGCGATGTTAAGAATACTATTCTTAACGACGTGATATTCCGCACCATGAGCACGGAGTTGATCACGAACCGCAGTGGCGTCCTGCACGGTTACGCCCGTGAAGTTAGCAATGAGAAGATAATTGGAACTGGCCAACTGTGAGGCCACTTCATCAACGAGGAATTTTTTTTCAGCGCGCATGTTAGTTTGCTTTTAGGTTTTGAGTTGAGGGTGATTAGGCCGTGACTGCAGCGTAGGGCTTGAGGTCGATACTCACACCAGGACTCATAGAAGCGCTGAGGGTAAGTGATTTAATGAAACGACCGCCGGCAAAACCAGCGGGCTGAGACTTCACCAAGGCGGATAAGGCTACGGCAGCATTTTCAGAAAGCTGCTGAGCGGTGAAAGATTTCTTACCCACAACGATGACGATGTTACCGGTCTTATCCATTTTAAATTCAACACGGCCGGCTTTAACTTCTTTAATAGTCTTAGGAAGATCGTCGGAAACGGTTCCTGATTTAGGATTAGGCATTAAACCTTTAGGACCCAGAACGCGGGCTACTTGGCGCACGTCTTTCATCGCTGAGGTCGTGGAGATCGCGACATCGAAGTCGAGGAAGCCACCATTTACCTTCGCAATTAAATCGGCGAGACCAGCGTAGTCTGCACCAGCATCAAGAGCTTCTTTAGCATTTTCGGTAAATGCTAAGACTTTGATTTTCTTACCTGATCCATTAGGTAGAGAAACAGTACCACGAACCATTTGGTCGGACTGTTTAGGATCTACGCCGAGGAAGGCGGAAATTTCGACGGTCTCGTCGAATTTAGCACCGGGCATCTTTTTAATGATTTCGGTGGCTTGGTTAATATCGTACTTCGCATTTAAGTCGGCGACTTGTAATGCGGCGCGATAGCGTTTGCTGTTTTTGGTTTTCATAGCGACTTTGGGTCTCCTGCGTGATGCAGTAATTTTTTGGTTTGGATATTGGGGGTGAAAATTAGCCAACAACTTCGATACCCATCGAGCGCGCGGTACCTGCAATCATGCGGGCAGCGTTTTCAGGGTTCGTGGCGTTTAAATCTTTTTTCTTCAACTCGACGATTTCGAGGAGTTGCTTCTTGGTAACCTTACCGACTTTGTCGCGGTTAGGAACAGCAGCACCGCTCTCAATCTTCGCAGCCTTCTTCAGTAAGACGGAAGCAGGAGGAGATTTTAAGATGAAGGTGAAAGACTTATCTTGGAAAACGGAAATGATGACCGGCAGGATCAAACCTGCTTGGTCTTTCGTACGAGCATTGAACTCTTTACAAAAGGCCATGATGTTCACGCCCTTAGCCCCGAGAGCGGGACCAACAGGAGGAGCTGGATTAGCGGCACCTGCAGGGAGCTGGAGCCTAATTTCGCCGACGACTTTCTTTGCCATAGTAGTGTGTGTTAAAGTTTAGGGTTTATAAAATTATTCGCGGTCATCGCGTTCAACTTGCCAGAACTCGAGCTCCACAGGAGCCGAGCGGCCGAAAATATCTACTGAGACCTGGAGGCGGCCACGATCGTTGTCGATGGTGTCAATGGTTCCAGAAACGCTCTTGAAAGGTCCGTCAGTAATTTTGACGCGTTCACCGATGTTGAAGCTGAGTTTAGGTACAACCTTGTCAGCAGAATCAGCCATCTGTTGAATGATGGTGTTGATTTCTTCAGTGCGCAGAGGGGTTGGATTCATGGCACCGATGAGACCCGTGACGCCATCAGTCTTTTTGATAAAGTTCCAAGGTCCTTCTAAGAGTGCGCCTTCTTGATCGAATAAACGGGCACGAACAAAGAGGTACGTGGGGTACAACTTCATTTCGCTCTCACGCTTTTTTCCATTACGGAAATCTTTAACCGTTTTTACAGGCATTAAGATTTCGGCGATGTAATCACCCATTTCTTCTTCCTTGATGTTGCGATCAAGGGTGCGCTTCACCTTACCCTCGTTGTTCGAGAGCGTTTGGATAGTGTACCAGCGGAAATCTGCAGGAGAGTTAGACATTTAATTTAGCGAACCAGTTTGGTCGCGAATTGGACAAAGTTTGAGAGTGAAAAATCACAGAGAAAAACCACGGTACCCATAAGAAAAACAGCAGCGATCACCACGAGTGTGGAGTCCACAAGTTCCTTCGCTGTAGGCCAAGTCGCCTTCACAAAAACCTCATTGAGGGTTTCGTTCCAGAAGGTGCGAAGGCGTCCGAGGAAGGCGAACATGGTGGTGATGAGTGTGTTTTTTAGGAGAGAGTGGCAGGACGGGAGGGAGTCGAACCCACAACCAACGGTTTTGGAGACCGCTACTCTGCCAATTGAGCTACCGTCCTATGATTTGGTTAGAAGTGACAAATGCCGGGGACCTTTTTAGGGGACCTCGGCACCTTGTCGAAGCGTCTGGTTAGAGATTACTTGATGATATCAAGGATCTGACCTGCGCCGATGGTTTTGCCACCTTCACGAAGCGCGAAGCGTTGGCCTTTTTCCATAGCGATTGGTTTTTGTAATTCGATGGTGATCGTAACGTTGTCACCAGGCATTACCATTTCAACTCCGGCAGGGAGGATAACGGTACCGGTAACGTCACAAGTTCCAAAGAAGAACTGAGGACGATAGTTATTGGTAAAGGAAGTGTGGCGGCCACCTTCGTCTTGTTTTAGAACGTAGATTTGTGCCTTACCTTGAGTGTGAGGTTTGATTGAGCCAGTCTTCGCGAGAACTTGTCCGCGTTCGATTTGAGCTTTTTCAACACCACGAAGAAGGAGACCGACGTTGTCGCCAGCTTGACCTTGATCGAGTTCCTTACGGAACATTTCAACACCAGTAACGGTTGTCTTGAGAGTATCGCGGAGACCGACGATTTCAATTTCTTCGCCAACCTTAACAACACCACGCTCAATACGACCAGTGGCAACAGTACCACGACCAGTGATTGAGAAGACGTCTTCAACAGACATCATGAAAGGTTTGTCGGTTTCGCGCTTAGGCTCAGGAATTTCTGCGTCGAGAGCGTCGAGGAGATTTTGGATCGCTTGTTCGCCTTCTGGTTTGCCTTCAAGAGCAGCAGTAGCGGAACCACGAACGATCTTAGCATTGTCGCCATCGTACTGGTATTTATTCAGTAAATCGCGAACTTCCATTTCAACGAGGTCGATCAGATCAGGCTCGGAAAGGTCTACTTTGTTTAACCATACAACAATCTTAGGAACGCCCACCTGACGAGCGAGGAGGATGTGCTCCTTGGTTTGTGGCATCACACCGTCAGCAGCGGATACAACGAGAATCGCGCCATCCATTTGTGCTGCACCGGTGATCATGTTCTTAACGAAGTCAGCGTGGCCTGGGCAATCGACGTGTGCGTAGTGACGATTGTTAGATTCGTACTCAACGTGTGACGCCGCAATGGTCACAGTCTTGGTAGCGTCACGAACTGTACCACCCTTGGTGATTTCAGCGTATGACTTGGTCTCAGCGAGACCTTTACGTGCCTGAACGGCAACGATAGCAGCCGTGGTGGTAGACTTACCATGGTCGATGTGACCGATAGTGCCGACGTTCACGTGAGGCTTGGTGCGATTGAACTTCTCTTTTGCCATGATGTTTTTTGTTGAGGAGGTGGTTGGTGTTGTTGTGGAAAGTGGTGGAGCCCCCGAACGGATTTGAACCGTCGACCTCGTCCTTACCAAGGACGCGCTCTGCCAACTGAGCTACAGGGGCGAACCGTCAACGCGCTTTGGACGTCAAGGGAAGGGTTTGAATGCCCATCGATTTGCCCATCGTCAAGCGGTTTTTTTACCTTCTTTTAACCCAGGGTTTCAACCTCAGGGACCGATCACCAAACGGTAAAATCCAGGAGCCAAAAGACGACCCCAATCCATCGTCGAACTCCACTGTTTTACCTCATTATCCAGCTCAATATCCCCCGAAGACCTCAATAATCGAGCTTGGGACTGCATTCCCATCGAATCTAAGGCAATTAAAAGCTCTAAATTTGATGAAAGTGTGGCTATTTTATCGTTTTTTTTGGGATTTTTGTTGGTAAAATTGATTTTATTAGGCATTTTACCACTTAAAATAGGTTTTGTTGCCCCACTAACGGGATAAACTTCGTATAAACCACCCCTAGCCTCCATCGAATTTTGGGACAAATTGGCCGAACCGATCGAGGCGAAGGGTTGGGTGTCCTTAAGGGGTATAGCCTGGTAGGCGCTGGGGGCCTGAGATTTTTCTGTCTCCAGTGGTAAATCCAGCGCACGGTTAGGAGCAAAACGGAATTGAGGGCCGAAACCGGGTAACGGAGCATCTTCCACTTGAATGGTCTCGGATGAAGACGCGACCCGGCGTTCTGACTTAGCTGATGGTAAATAAATCACTGAAGCATCCAACAAACTCTCGTTCTCAGCCAAAGCACTCCCCGTTGGTAAAAGTTGAACGGGATGGGCCAAGGTCTGTGCTCGCGGATAGACCTTCGCTTGTGGTTTGAAAACAATGAGAGAAATAAAAAATAAAATACCGACCACGAGAGTGGCACGACGTGTGATCGGCGGCACCTGACCACCGGTTAATTCGCGAATGGAACGAAGTAAGCGCATTAATTACCCGGAGCGCGCTCCGACACGGTAATGTTCACGAGAGAGTTCGCACCGTTTCTGATCATCGATAATTGCATGACTTCACCAGGTTTACGTCGAGCAATGATAATACGCAATTCATTCCAGCTCTCGAAAGACTTACCATCCACGGCGGTTATGATGTCATCTTTGCGCAAGCCACTACGAAACGCGGGCGAAGCTTCAGCGACCTCTGTAATGCGAACAGCACCATTATTTAACATCAGCTTCTTCGCCGCATCCATCTCAAGATCTTCTCCAAATAATCCCAAAAATCCGCGCGTAACTTTACCGGTGTTAGCCAGATCCAAAGCGACACCTGAAATTAAATTCGACGGAATAGAAAAGCCGATACCGATGTTTCCACCCTGCCCGGCGGTTCTAATCATGGTATTCATTCCAATAATTCTACCTTCATGATCAATCAGTGGGCCGCCTGAATTCCCTGCATTAATCGCTGCATCCGTTTGAATGAAATCCTGATAAGCCAGACCAACACCAGTATCTGATCTACTGAGTCCCGAAACAATTCCTGACGTGACGGTCATGCCAACGCCTAAAGGATTTCCAATCGCAAAAACCACATCCCCTACCCGACATTTATCGCTGTTCGCAAATCGCGCGAACGGAAGATTTTTTTCGTTAATTTTTAAAACTGCGATATCTGTTTTTTCATCTACGGCCAACACCTGCGCTTTAAATTCTCTTTTATCGGAGAGCGTCACATAAGCTGCATTCGCAATCGTAACGGCACCTGTACGGTCATCGCTGACTAAAACGACGTGACGATTAGTGATAATATATCCATTAGAATTTACAATAGTGCCAGAACCCAAACCCTGAAACAAAAGCACTTCCCCCGTTTGCGCATCCACTTTCAACTGCTTTAAATCCTCAGCGGTGAGACGACCACGCCAACGACGGATCACTTCGTTCGGAATAGTTTTGGCGATGCGAATACTTACCACAGCTGGCGTTACCTGCGCTAGCATATCGGCGTAACTTGCTCCGGGTCTCGAACGATTTAATTCCCGAGAATCGGTTTCAAAGGTCACCCCCGCAAAAAGTAATGAGGGTAATAAAAGGAGGGCGGCAAACAGACGACTCATGCGTCTATTTATAAGACTTCAGGGATTCAAGGCAAGCCGACCTCAACGAGCCATTGTAAATCCACCACCCGGCTGCGTCGGCTCAGCTTGATCGCTTTCTTTATTAAAGCGCATCGAGAAAAGTTTCGTCACACCGCGTTCCTGCATCGTCGCACCAAAAATAGTATCAGCCGCCGAGACGGTACGCTTATTGTGTGTAATCACTAAGAATTGTGAGAATTTAGTGAAGTCTCTTAAAATATCTGTGAATCGGCCAACGTTAGTGTCGTCGAGCGGTGCATCTAATTCGTCCAATACGCAAAGGGGCGAAGGCTTCACCATGTAGATACCAAAGAGCAAGGCCACGGCGGTCATGGTGCGTTGACCACCCGAGAGTAATGAAATGCCTCTCAACTTGGTACCAGGAGGTTGCGCAATAATTTCGATTCCACTTTCCAGCGGATCCTCAGCTTGAACTAATTGTAAGTCGGCAAATCCACCGACGAATAAACGCTCGAACGTGAATTTGAAGTTCTTGCGAATCTGTTCAAAGGTTTCCGTGAATAAACGGAGGGAGGTTTCGTTAAGCTCGTTAATCGCTTTAGTGAGTTCTTCTTTCGCCTTCCACAAGTCGTCGCTTTGCTTGGTTAAGAAATCATGACGGTCGCGCAGAGAAGAATATTCTTCGACGGCGACTAAATTAATGGAGCCCATTCCCGCCATACGCTCACGCAGTTGAGAAATTTCTCGGACCAAGGGAGGCCAATCAACGGATTCGATATTTTTGAGGTCATCCTCGGTGGGTTGACCACGTTGAACGGAAGTTTCTTTAGTAGGTTGAGCTTCACCCTCTTCGGCTTCTTCTAAATCGTCAAAGCCGGCAGCACCTTCAGGTTCGCCATCGGCCCACCATAATTCGATGCGCCAATCAACTTTAGCCACATCAGTCTGGTGATCAGATAAAACTTTTTCCGAAATGAAATTACACTGAGAACTTTGTTCCGCGAGGGAAACCTCATAGGACTTAAGTTGACTCTCGGTTTGGCGCAGACGTTCACGATCAACGGACAATACGCGGTCTTCAGACTCTAAGATGGAATCTTTTTGGCTTAAGTCATCGCGCAGGCCAGCTAATGCGCTAGTCGAAGTTTCAATTTCGCCGGCCAGACGCTGAGAATTTTCGCGAGCTGTTTGTGCTTGAGCTTTTAGTTCGGCAATCGCGCGCTCGCTATTCTGTCCTTCCGTGCGTCGAGCAAGCAAGCGTGCGGTGGCTTCAATTTTACGAGATTCTAAATCAGCCAATTCACGACCTGCCAATTCGAGGCGTTGACGTTGCTCAGCTAAACTCAAACGAACATCACCTAAGAGAGAGCGTCGGGTTTCAGCATCTTTGCGACGACGTTCAACATCTTGCTCACCATCGACAATCGCCTGACGCAGACCAGCAACTTGGCCGTCTTTGGCTGTTAATAAATCTTGAGCACGATTGCGGCGAATAATGGATTCACCTTTCGCCACTTCGGTTTCATCTAACAAACGTTGCTCGCGCGAAATTCTTTCGTCCATTGCGGCTAAAGTAGCACGCGCAGAACGTTCATCGGCTTGAGCGACAGAAAGTTCTTCTGCGGCAGCCTCCGTGGCCGAACGTAAATTAACTAAATTAGCTTCCGCTTCATCAATCTGACTTTGTAAACTAATCGCCTGCTCATTGAGCGTGGTGAGTTTATCGTTTTGTTCTTCAAGTTTTTGACGGACGGAGCGAATTTCGCTTTCGCGTGAAAATACGCCCATCGCAGCACCCGAAGAGGCTTTGCGCGGACGACCCGCGAAGACTAGACCACGACGATCGATGAGGTCGCCACTTGTGGTTGCTACTAAAAAGAATTCGAATCCGGGATTAGCGCGCCACCATTTAAGGAAGTCGCTCAAGCTATCACAAATATAACAACCATCGAAAAGATTTGAGATAAGGCGGG
>Ga0214919_10010292_pt1 | contig 11888 bp, 10 predicted proteins | sample LL1503_MetaG_FD_177994 | JGI IMG/M metagenome (GOLD analysis project Ga0214919, IMG submission 177994) | Freshwater microbial communities from Lake Lanier, Atlanta, Georgia, United States - LL-1503 | ecosystem: Environmental > Aquatic > Freshwater > Lake | place: USA: Georgia | collected...
CCCTTGGATGCGGGCGCGCACGGCTTTGGGCATGAGCGCCATTTTTTCTCGGTGCAAGGCCAAATGGGTGTTCAACTGTCGCTGCTCTTGGTCAAACAGAGGTACCCCACAAATTGTGGCCACTTCGAAAACGGCACCGATGGCGCAACCAGGGTCTCCTCGCTCAATCCGTTGAAGCAATGCACGCGAGATACCTGCGCGCGCAGCCAGGTCTGTGGTGGTCAGCGCTTTGTTCAAACGGGCCTCACGCACAAGCTGCCCCAACAACTCAAGCGCACTCAAGTTGTACTGGGAATAGGGACGCGAGATGGGTTTAACCATGAATTTGACTCATTAACAAGTCTTTGAATACCATTGTGCAACATTAATGAGTCATTTTCACATGGATTGCTCACCAGGTCAACTGTGGCTTGAGCCATTCATGATTCGCCAAGGGGCCCAAAGCCCTGTTCATGAAACAAATCGCCGTTTCATGGGTCCGTTCAGTCAATCCCAGTGGTTTCTGCTGCGCCCTATTGGGTCAAAAGTAAAAATTTTGGTGTGGAACGGAATCGAACTGGTGACACGCGGATTTTTCAGTCCGCCACCGCCACCCGCCCCAGCACTTCGCCTTCGTACATGTGCAGCGCGGGCAGGCCGCCGGTGTGCATGAACAGCACTTTTTCACCCGCTTTGAAATAGCCTTTGCGCGCCAAGCCCATCAGCCCGGCCATGGCTTTGCCGGTGTAGACAGGGTCGAGCAAGATGCTTTCGGTGCGCGCCAGCAGTTGCACGGCTTCAACCATCTTGGCGTTGGGGATGGAATATTTGGGTTGCCAGTAGCCGCCATGGGTGACCACCGCTTCGCGCGGCACTTGGATGCCGGTGCCCAGCAAGTCCATCACCGCTTGCGCGTCTTTGTGCACCAAGGGGTCTTGGTCGGCCGGGTCGCGGCTCACGCCTATGCCGATCAAGGGGATCTGGATGTGGTTGCCCAAAAAGCCCGCCAGCATGCCGCCGTGCGTTCCCGAGCTGCCCGAACCCACGATGACCTTGTCAAACGCCGCGCCCGCGTCATACCACTGTTGCTGCATTTCTTGCACGCAGGCCACGTAGCCCAAGCTGCCCAGCGCATTCGAGCCGCCGCCGGGGATGATGTAACCCTTGCGCCCTTTGGCTTGCAAGGCGGTGGCGATGTTGCCCATGGCCTCGGCCATGTTGCTGCCTGCTGGCACCAAGGTGATGTTTTCCACACCGAGCAGGTGGAACATGAAGTTGTTGCCCGAGGCATCGGTTTGGTAGGTGCCGGGCACGCGCTCTTCGATCACAAACTGGCAGCGCAGGCCTTCTTTCACAGCGGCGGCCAAGGTGATGCGGCAGTGGTTGGATTGCGGCGCGCCGCAGGTGATCAAGGTGTCGGCACCTTGGGCCAGCGCGTCAGCGGCCAAAAACTCCAGCTTGCGGGTTTTGTTGCCCCCCGGGAACAGGCCCAGCATGTCGTCGCGCTTGATCCAAATGTCGGGGCCCACACCGCCCGGGCAACTCGCCGCCAGCGCTTTGGAAAAGCGCGGTGCGTGGTCGATGGGCGTGGGTGCGTGGGTGTAACAGCGGCGGGGAAAGCGTGACAAATCCATGGGGGCTCCTGGTGATGATTGCAAATATCAATGTGCTTTGACGCGCAAGCGCCAAGCGTGCAGCAGCGGTTCGGTGTAGCCACTGGGTTGGGCCTTGCCTTTGAAGACCAGGTCGCAAGCCGCTTGGTAAGCCTTGGAGGTGTCAAAGTGGCCAGCCATTTTTTGGTACAGCGGGTCATGGGCGTTTTGTTGGTCCACCACCGCGGCCATGCGCTCAAATGTGGCACGCACTTGGGGCTCGCTGACCACCCCATGGTGCAACCAGTTGGCGATGTGTTGGCTGGAGATGCGCAGCGTGGCGCGGTCTTCCATCAGGCCCACGTTGTGGATGTCGGGCACCTTGGAGCAGCCCACACCTTGGTCAATCCAACGCACCACATAACCCAAGATGCCTTGCACGTTGTTGTCGAGCTCTTGTTGTTTGTCGGCCGCATTCCAGTCGGCTTTGGCCACCACGGGGATGGTCAGCAAGTCCTTGAGCAAGGTGTTGTGCTGTTTGTCGGCGTCGATTTTTTCCAGTTCTTTTTGCACATCGCTCACCAAAACCTGGTGATAGTGCATGGCGTGCAAAGTAGCGCCCGTGGGGCTGGGCACCCAAGCGGTGTTGGCACCCGCTTTGGGGTGGCCAATTTTTTGTTTCATCATCTCAGCCATCAGGTCGGGCATGGCCCACATGCCTTTGCCAATTTGCGCCTTGCCACGCAGGCCACATGACAACCCGACCAGCACGTTGTTGCGCTCGTAAGCGGCAATCCAAGCGCTGCTTTTCATGTCGCCCTTGCGCAGCATGGGGCCCGCCAGCATGGCGGTGTGCATTTCGTCGCCGGTGCGGTCCAAGAAGCCGGTGTTGATGAAAGCCACGCGGCTGCTGGCTGCGGCAATGCAGGCCTTCAGGTTGACGCTGGTGCGGCGCTCTTCGTCCATGATGCCCAGCTTGACGGTGCTGTCGGGCAGGCCCAAAACCTGCTCGACACGGCTGAACAATTCGCAGGCAAATGCCACTTCGTCAGGCCCGTGCATTTTGGGTTTGACGATGTAGACCGAGCCCGTGCGCGAGTTGCGAATGCCGTTGGCACCATGCCCTTGCAGGTCGTGCAGCGCAATGGTGGTGGTGACCATGGCGTCCATGATGCCCTCGGGGATTTCGTGTGTTTGGCCGTTTGCGCCGGTGTAGAGGATGGCCGGGTTGGTCATCAGGTGACCCACATTGCGCACAAACAGCAGCGAGCGCCCATGCAGGACCACTTCACCGTTGCCTTTGGGGGCGTGGTAGACGCGGTCATGGTTCAAGCCGCGTTGGAAGGTGCTGCCGCCTTTGCTCACGTCTTCGGTCAGGGTGCCTTTCAAGATGCCCAGCCAGTTGCTGTAGGCCAGCAGTTTGTCCTCGGCGTCCACCGCAGCCACCGAGTCTTCCAAGTCCAAGATGGTCGACAAGGCGGCTTCCACCACCAGGTCGCAAACACCGGCCGCATCGGTCGCACCAATGGGGTGGCGCGGGTTGATTTGCAAGTCCAGGTGCAAGCCGTTGTGCACCATCAAAACGGCGCTGGGCTGGGACGGACTGCCTTGGTAGCCCACCAGTTGGGAGGCCTTGGCCAGCTTGCTCGACTGCCCGTTGTTGAGCGCGACGACCAAGTCACCGCCCACGATTTGGTAAGCCACGGCATCGATGTGCGAGCCTTTTCTCAGCGGCACCGTGCGGTCAAGCACGTGGCGGGCGTACTCTATGACTTTGGCGCCCCGCTTTTCGTTGTAACCGGGGCCCTTGGCGCAGCCATTGGCTTGCGAGATCACGTCGGTACCGTACAGCGCGTCGTACAGCGAACCCCAGCGCGCATTCGCTGCATTGAGCGCGTAGCGCGCATTGAGGATGGGCACCACCAATTGGGGGCCCGCTTGCACGGCCAACTCGGCGTCCACGTTGCGCGTGCTGACTTTGAAGGCCTTGGGGGGCTTGACCAAATAACCAATGCCTTCCAAAAAGGCCTTGTAGGTTTTCATGTCGGCGATCGGACCGGGGTGGGCTTGGTGCCAGGCGTCCAGTGCGGTTTGCAAGCGATCGCGCTCGGCCAGCAGAGCCACATTTTTGGGGGCCAGGTCGGCGACCAAGGCGTCAAAGCCTTGCCAGAAGTGGGCGCTGCTGATGCCGGTGCCGGGTAAAACCTGTTGGTCAATGAAATGCTGCAAGGCGGTGTCAACGTGCAAGCGATGGATGGCGGTGCGTGCGGTCATGGTGTGGGCCAACAAGGGTTGAAAACCGATCATCTTAAATTAAGCTTGGCCCCCAGGTCGGTCAAAGGTGCGCGACCCGTAAAATCGCGCACCTATGCTTCTTGTCAAACAACAACTCCTGGCTGATTTGGGCCAGGCCCTGTCGGCGCTGGCGCCTGGACACCCCCACACCCCCGAATTGGCCACCCCCAAAGTGGCCTCTCATGGGGATTGGGCCATCACCGCTGCGATGCAATGGGCCAAGCCGCTGGGCCTGCCCCCGCGCCAGGTGGCCGAGCGACTGTGTGCTGATTTGATGGCACGACCGGCCTTTGCCCAATGGGTGGACAGCCTGGAGATTGCCGGGCCGGGCTTCATCAACCTGCGTTTGAAACCCGCCGCCCATCAAAACATCGTGCGCGAGGTGCTGCAAGCGGGGGTGCAGTTTGGCCATCAAGCCGCCAGTGGCCAGCGCATTTTGGTGGAGTTTGTTTCGGCCAATCCCACCGGGCCGTTGCACGTGGGACATGGCCGGCAAGCGGCATTGGGTGACGCCATTTGCCAACTGCTTGAAAGCCAAGGCCATGCAGTGCACCGGGAGTTTTATTACAACGACGCCGGGGTGCAAATTGCCACCTTGGCCAGCTCGACCCACTTGCGTGCCCAAGGCCTGCGCCCAGGCCAAACGGGTTGGCCCGAACAGGCCTACAACGGCGACTACATCCAAGACATTGCCGACGCCTTCATGGCGCGCCAGACGGTGCAAGCCGATGACCGCGCCTTCACCGCCAGCGGCGACATCAACGACGTGGACGGCATGCGCCAATTTGCCGTGGCCTATTTGCGCCACGAGCAAGACCTGGATTTGCGCGCTTTTGCTGTGCGCTTTGACAACTACTACCTCGAGTCCAGCCTGTACACCAGTGGCCGGGTCGAGCAAACCGTGCAGCGACTGCAAGCCGCGGGCAAAACCTATGAGCAAGACGGTGCCTTGTGGCTGCGCAGCACCGATTACGGCGACGACAAAGACCGGGTGATGCGCAAAAGCGACGGCACTTACACCTACTTTGTGCCCGATGTGGCCTACCACATCACGAAGTGGGAGCGCGGATTCACCCGCGTGGTCAACATCCAAGGCACCGACCACCACGGCACCATCGCACGTGTGCGTGCGGGCTTGCAAGCCGCTGGGGTGGGCATTCCAGCGGGCTACCCCGACTACGTGCTGCACACCATGGTGCGGGTGGTGCGCGGGGGTGAAGAGGTCAAAATCTCCAAGCGCGCGGGCAGCTATGTGACCTTGCGCGATTTGATCGAGTGGACCAGCAAAGACGCGGTGCGGTTTTTTTTGCTCAGCCGCAAACCCGATACCGAATACGTGTTCGACATCGACCTGGCCTTGGCGCAAAACAACGAGAACCCGGTGTATTACGTGCAGTATGCGCACGCGCGCATTTGTTCGGTGTTGTTGCGCCAAGATTGGCCCGAGGAGGCCCAGCGCCGCGCCTTGGACGAAGCCCAGCGCCAAGCGGGCGTGGCCCAGGCCATGGCGCACTTGCAAGCCGTGGACTTGTCGCCCTTGGCCAGCCCCCCGGCCCAGTCCTTGATGCTCAAGCTGGCCCAATACCCTGAAATGCTCAGCGCGGCGGCGCGCGACTTTGCGCCCCACGACGTGACTTTTTACCTGCGTGAGTTGGCCGCGAGCTACCACAGCTATTACGACGCCGAGCGCATTTGGGTCGACGAGATACCTCTGCGCCAAGCCCGCTTGGCATTGGCCGCGGCCACGGCGCAGGTGTTGCACAATGGTTTGCAGGTGTTGGGCGTCTCCGCCCCCACCAGCATGTAAGGACAGGGCACATGAGGCATCAACAAGGCGGCACACTGTTGGGATTTATTTTGGGTTTGGTCGTGGGCTTGGCCGTGGCCTTGGTGGTGGCTGTTTATGTGACCAAGGTGCCCATTCCGTTCATGAACAAGGCCCAAAGCCGCAGCGCCGAGCAAGACGCGGCCGAAGAAAAGAAGAACAAAGACTGGGACCCCAATGCCCCGCTGTACGGCAAGAACCCGGCCAAGCCTGCGGCGCCCAGCGAGCCCAACGATGCAGCCCCCACGGCGGGCGACGACAAAAAGTCAGATGACCCCTTGGGCGACTTGGCCCGCGCCAAGGCCGGTGCCGATCCCTTTTTGTATTTTGTCCAAGCCGGTGCTTACCGCAGCGAGCCAGAGGCGCAGGCTCAAAAGGCCAAGCTGGCGCTCAAGGGCATGGAGTCTGCGATCAGCGAGCGCGAACAAGACGGGCGCACCGTTTACCGCGTGCGCTTGGGCCCATTTGAAGCCAAAGAAGAAGCCGAAACTGCCAAGAAAAAACTTGATGGCGCCAAAATTGACGCTGCGTTGGTGCGTGTGCAGCGCTGACAAACAACCCCACCAGAACCAAAGAGGACTGACCCATGAAACGCCGTGATTTCACCCTGGCCGCTGCCGCTGGATTGCCCATTTGGGGCCTGGCACAAGGGCCCGCCCCAGCGCGGCCTGCGCCGCAAGAAGGCATCGAGTACGTCACCTTGGACAAACGGGTGCCGGCCGAATCCAATGACAGCAAGATCGAGGTGATCGAGTTTTTTTGGTACAGCTGCCCGCATTGCAATGCCTTTGAGCCGCGCTTTGCCCAATGGCTCAAAACCATTCCCAAAGACGTCGTGGTGCGCCGCGTGCCGGTGCGCTTTCGCGATGACTTTGAACCTCAACAACGCATGTTTTACACCCTGGAAGCGATGGGCAAGCTAGAGGCTTTGCACGCCAAGTTGTTCACCGCCATCCATGCAGACAAGCAAAAACTCGATACCTTGGACACCTTGACCGCTTGGGCGGTGAAGAATGGTTTGGACAAGGCCAAATTCACCGAAATTTTCAACTCCTTTGGCGTGGCCACTAAGGCACGCCGCGCCACCCAGTTGCAAGAAGCCTTCAAAGTCCAAGGCGTGCCTTCCTTGGGCGTGGCCGGACGCTTCTACACCGACGGCACCTTGGCCTCCAGCATGGACTCGGCGTTGGGTGTGGTCGAGTACCTGTTGGGCCAAGTTCGCAAAGGCCGCTGAACCCTTAATGGGGGTCAGATTCCAATTTTTCTCACCATCGGTGCTGCGACGCTCGATGGGTGGTGTGCCCACACTGGTGGTCTACCGTCTACTCCGCGATGGCGGTCAATGAAGGGGAGTTCAGCGCAGCGCACATTGCCGACATGACCCCAAGCAAAAGGCGTTCCCCAAGGGCCAAGTGCGCCGCTACAATCGCGCCCAATTATGTCCAGCAAGATTCATGCCTTCGCCATTCAAGCCAGCCTGACCCTGGTCATGGGGCTGTGGGCTTTGGGGGCGTGGGCCGAGCGAGCGGACCGCGACAAGCCGCTCAACATCGAGGCCGACAACCTGCGCCACGATGAAATCAAAAAAACCAGCGTTTTCACAGGCCGTGTCGTCGCCACCAAAGGCAGCATCGTCATGCGCGGTGCCCGCTTGGAGGTGCGCCAAGACGCCGATGGCTACCAGCACGCGGTCCTGACTGCGGATGACAACAGCCGGGCATTCTTTCGGCAAAAACGCGAAGGCCTCAATGAGTACATGGAAGGCGAAGCGCACACCATTGACTACGATGGCCGAGCCGATCAGGTACACCTGAGCGAGCGCGCTGAGCTGCGCCGATTGCGTGGCACGGTGGTCAGCGATGAAATCGTTGGTCAATCCATTTCGTACAACAACATCACCGAGGTCTTTACCGTCGATGGCAAGTCGCAGGGCGGCAAAGCCAGCGCGCCGGCTCAAGCGGGCGTCAAGCCCGATGGTGGGCGGGTGCGTGCGGTGTTGTCGCCGCGCCCAGCCAGCGGAGACAAAAAGTGATCGCTGTGTCTGGCGCGCTGTCGGCATCCGGTGCGGACAGCCGCCTGCAAGCCCAACACTTGCGCAAGTCCTATGGCAGCCGGGTGGTGGTGCAAGATGTGTCCATCGGCGTCAACAAGGGTGAAGTGGTGGGTTTGCTCGGCCCCAACGGTGCAGGCAAGACCACCTCGTTTTACATGATCGTGGGTCTGGTGCGATCGGATGCGGGCACCATCAGCATCGATGGCCAGTCCATTGAGCGCTTGCCCATCCACCGCCGCGCCCGCTTGGGCTTGAGTTACTTGCCCCAAGAGGCGTCTATTTTTCGCAAACTCAATGTGCAAGAAAACGTGCGCGCGGTGCTGGAGTTGCAGCGCGATGAGCGCGATCAACCGCTGACACCAGCGGAAATTGAACACCGCCTGACCACCTTGCTGGCCGAGTTGCGGGTAGACCATTTGCGCGACTCGCCGGCCTTGGCCTTGTCGGGTGGTGAGCGGCGTCGGGTGGAGATCGCCCGTGCTTTGGCCACCCAACCACGGTTCATCTTGCTCGATGAACCGTTTGCGGGCATCGACCCGATTGCGGTGATTGAGATTCAGCGCATCATTGGTTTTTTGAAGTCGCGCGGCATTGGGGTGCTCATCACCGACCACAACGTGCGCGAAACGCTGGGCATTTGTGACCATGCCTGCATCATCAACGACGGTCGTGTGCTGGCCCAGGGCACACCCGCAGAGATCATTGAAAACGCCGATGTGCGCCGGGTTTACCTCGGTGAGCACTTCAAAATGTGATGAAGCAAGGCCTGTCACTTCGCGTCTCCCAGCACCTGGCGCTCACGCCCCAGTTGCAGCAGTCAATCCGCTTGCTCCAACTCTCCACCATGGAGTTGAGCCAAGAGATCGACCAAATGCTCGACGACAACCCGTTTCTGGAAAAAGAACTTGAAGAAGCGCCGCGCGAAGAATTTGGCTTGACCAAGGCCGATGCCCCGGCCCAAAACGATGGCGAAGAGGTGATGGACTTTGTGCCCGGCTCGGGCGTGAGCGAGGTGGCGGTGGACAACACGGCCAGCGACACCGAACCTTCGGTGGACGGTGTGGCCGAGAGTTGGGAGGGGGACGGCAGCTCCGAGACCCATGCCGACGACCCCGAGTGGGGCGGCGACGCACCCGCGCGCAATGGGGCCAACGACGGCGACGACACCGATGCCACCGAGCTGGCACGCAGCCAAGAGTCGCTCACGGCCTTCTTGCACCGCCAAGCGCTGGCGCTGCGCTTGAGCGACACCGATCGTGCTGCGCTGCGTTTTTTGATCGAGTCGCTCAATGACGACGGCTATTTGGAAGACAGCTTGCGCGCTTTGGCCGAGGGCTTGGCCGGCGAGGACGAAGAGCAACTCGAGGAGTTGGAGCAACGCTTTCAAATGGCCTTGCATCTGTTGCACAGCTTGGAGCCCGTGGGCGTGGGCGCGCGCCATTTGGGCGAGTGTTTGACGCTGCAACTCAGGGCCTTGTCGCCCAGCACCGAAGAGGCCACCAGTGTGCGCGACTGCGCTTTGCGCATTTGTGCCCAGCCGCTGGAGTTGCTGGCGCGGCGCGACATCAAGCGCTTGGTGCTGGCGGTCAACGACAGCGAGACCACCATCAAGCTGGCAATTGCATTGATTGCCCGGCTCGAGCCCAAACCCGGGCGGCGCTTTATTGATGTGGAGCGCAACGCGGTGGTGCCCGATGTGTTGGTCACCCGGGTGGGCACCGACCGCCAGGGCAACCCCAAGTTTCGGGTGGCGCTCAACCCGGACGTGATGCCGCGCCTGCGGGTGCACGACATTTATGCCAATGCGCTCAAGTCGGCAGGCAAAGGCGAGGGCCACCAAGGCTTGCAGCAACGGTTGCAAGAGGCACGCTGGTTCATCAAGAACATCCAACAACGCTTTGACACCATCTTGCGCGTGGGCACGGCCATTGCCGAGCGACAAAAAAGTTTTTTGCAGCATGGCGAATTGGCCATGCGGCCCATGGTGTTGCGCGAAATCGCCGACGAACTGGGTTTGCACGAATCCACCATCAGCCGCGTGACCACCGCCAAATACATGCACACGCCCTATGGCACCTTTGAGCTGAAGTATTTCTTTGGTTCGGGCTTGGGCACGGAAAGCGGCAACAACGCTTCAAGCACTGCGGTGCGCGCCTTGATCAAGCAATTTGTGGCCAACGAAAACGCCAAGAAGCCACTGAGCGACAACCAACTCTCCGATATGCTCAAAGAGCAAGGCATCGACTGCGCCCGACGCACCGTGGCCAAATACCGCGAATCCCTGCGCATTGCGCCCACCAATTTGCGCAAGACGCTCTGAGGCATTGCCATGAACCAACTGGACTTGTTTTTGCCCTGTGCGGCGGGGGTGGAGCATTGCCTGGCCCACGAAGTGCGCAGCGTGGTGGGCGAGCCCGGTTTGCAGGTCGGCGTGGCCCGTGGCGGCGTGCGATTGGCCGGCTCGTGGCGCATGGCCATGCAACTGAACTTGCACAGCCGCCTGGCCATGCGGGTGTTGGTGCAGTTGTTGCACACCCCTTACCGGCATGAAGACGATGTGTATGCCGGGGCCCATGCCGTGGCTTGGGAGGCTTGGTTCACGCCGCAGCACAGCTTCAAAGTCGAGGTGACGGCCCAACACAGCCCGCTCAAAAGCCTGAACTTTGCCACCTTGCGCGTCAAAGATGCGGTGGCCGACCGCTTTCGTGCCAAAGGCGGCGAGCGCCCCAGTGTCAACACCCAGTGGCCTGATGTGCGCTTGTACACCCACCTCACCAGCGAGCACATGACGCTGTACATCGACACCTCGGGCGAGCCGCTGTTCAAGCGCGGCTGGCGCGTCGACAAAGGCGACGCGCCTTTAAAAGAAACCTTGGCCGCGGCCATGCTCGCCGCCAGCGGTTGGAGCATGCCCTTGCTGATCGCGCCGGGAGAAGCGCCCCCTGCCACGCCTGCGGTTTGCGGCGTGGATTTGGGCTTGCCCTTGTACGACCCGTGTTGCGGCAGCGGCACGATTGCCATTGAGGCCGCGTCCATCGCTTGCAACATGGCACCCGGTTTGATGCGCCGCTTTGCGTTTGAAAAACTGCTGCCCTATCAAGCCCATGTGTGGGACGGTTTGCGCGACCAAGCCCGCGCCGCCCAAGTGGCCCCACGCGCGGCGGTGTTTGGCAGCGATGTGGCGTTTCGCATGGTCGACTTTGCCCAACGCAATGCAGAGCGTGCGGGCGTGGCGCACGCGCTGGTGCTGCGCGGTGGCGACGCCTTGCAACGCATGCCCCCGTGCGAAGCGCCAGGGGTGATGCTGCTCAACCCACCGTATGGTGAACGCATCGAGGTGGCCGGGGTGGCCGGCGCAGCCACGCGCCGGGGCAGCAACGCTGTTGCCCAGGCCACTGCACCCGACTGGGACACCGACGGCGATGGTCCCGCGCAGCACGGCAGCGCGCGCAGCGATGCGGGTGCGCGCGAGCAAGCCCAGGTCAGCGACGGCGGCGACTTTTTCTCCCAACTGGCCAGCCACTGGAAGAAAAACTACTCCGGTTGGAGCGCCTGGGTGCTCACCCCCGACCTCAAACTGCCCGGTCGCATGCGCTTGAAAGAGTCGCGCCGCGTGCCCATGTGGAACGGCCCCATCGAATGCCGTTTGTTTCGATTTGACATGTCGGCGGGCTCGCTGCGCCGCGTCGCTAAAACCGACCCCCCAGCCAGCTGAGCCCTGCGCATGCAGCCCGTGGTGATTGATACGAATATCGTGCTCGACATGTGGGTGTTTGACGACCCGCGCTCACGCCCCTTGAACCTGGCTTTGCAAGCCCAGGCCTTGCGCTGGCTCGCCAGCGCCGAGATGCGCGAGGAGTTGCTGCGGGTGCTTGACTACCCGCACTTGGTGCAGCGCTCGGCGTTGCGCGGCGTCAATGCCCTTGATGTGCTGGCGCAGTTTGATCGCCACACACACACCGTGCCCAGCGCTGAACGGGCCCCGTATGTGTGCAAAGACCCCGACGATCAAAAATTCATCGACCTGGCCGTGGCGCAACAAGCGATGCTCATCAGCAAGGACAAAGCTGTCTTGTGCATGAAAAACCGCCTGGCCCGCGTGGGTGTGGCGGTGTGGCCGGTGTGGCTGCCGCCGATTTGACCC
>Ga0214919_10010293_pt1 | contig 11888 bp, 13 predicted proteins | sample LL1503_MetaG_FD_177994 | JGI IMG/M metagenome (GOLD analysis project Ga0214919, IMG submission 177994) | Freshwater microbial communities from Lake Lanier, Atlanta, Georgia, United States - LL-1503 | ecosystem: Environmental > Aquatic > Freshwater > Lake | place: USA: Georgia | collected...
AGTACTGCACGTATTCGCACACGGCCTCGGCGCGCAGCAAGGGCATGAGCGATGCGATGCTGGGGGAACTGCTGGCCGTGGTCGGCTTGGCGAACGAGACCAACCGGCTGGCGAACGGCTATCGCATCGAGGTCGATGCCGCCTTCAAACCCAAGGCCTGACTACCGGGGGTCGAACACCGGCACGGCTTGTTGCGCGGAACCGTAATCGCCATAGCCGCGCAGGTAAGCCGAGTCTCCTGCGGTATGGGCGACCCTGAATGTCCCGGCCCTTGATGCAGGTCAGCTCCAGGACTTGGGATTCGAAGCACTCAGCCGTTCGAAACGTTTCTCAACAGCGGCCACTTCTCTTCCATGGACTCCAGGTAGGCGAGCATGGGATCCAGCGTTGCAAACGACCGGAACGGCACGGAGCGGGCCGCAAGCTCGCTTGCTAGCGAATCCTTTGCGAAGACGACATCCGACTCCAGCGCGGCGTCGAGATCCGAGCGGCCGTCTCCAGCGTAGACGATCGTGTTGTTCCGGTAGGGGGCGAGATGCCTTGCCTTGGCATTGGCCGAGCAGGGAAAGGCGGGGTCGTGGAAGGGAAAGGCGGGGTGCAGGCGGTCGCCCGAGAATTCGAGGTCGTTGGCATACACCGGCACGCCCTCGATCGCGTTGTTGGCAAGGATGTGGCGAATCAGCGGCAGGAAGCTGTCGCTCACGATGATCACCTCGACCCGGCGCGCGTGCGCCCAAGCGAGGATCCGGGAAAAAGCCGGGTCGACGCGGATCGAAAGGAGGTATCCGAACAGCGCTTCGCGCGTGACGCGCAGGTTCTCCACCTGCAGGCGGAGGCAATCGCGCGCGGGCAGGCGTCCCGCCACCCATTCGCTTTCCCAGCCCCGCCAACGTTCATTGGGCGAGAACCTCACCACGATCTGGTCCAGGACGTCGCCGGGAGTGAGCGTGTTGTCGAAGTCGAATACGAGGACCGGCTTACGCATCGGTCATGGCCTCTTCGACCGGGGCGAGCGAGCCGTCGCGCATCTCGATCACCGATTCGCAGAACCGCTGCAGGTGCGCCGCCACCGTCGCACGCTCGAGGTCCGCAGTCACGACGTGATACGACTGCTTCAGCATGACGACTTCCCGCCACTCGGACCCCACGTGGTCGAAAATGTACTGTGAATTTTTCGGGCTCGTCATGTCGTCGTGTTCGGCCTGTACCAGCAGCACGGGGCAGGTTACCTGCGGAAGTATCGCCTTGCAGCGCTTGATCAGGGGGCGCATCTCGCAAAACAGGCGCACTGGGAAGTGCGCGTAGCCAAGTTTGGAGGAATGGGCGCTCTCGTGGATCGATGTCTTGCCGTATTCCGCCGCGATCTTCGCGCGCAGGGCTTCGTCGCGCAGCCCGAATGGTTCGTCCTCGCGGAAATAGGCAAAGTACTTGAGCGGGGTGTAGTCGACCAGCGGGAGGAGCTTGCGTGTCCAGGGGACGTTCCACCCATCGTAGAAAAGGGTCGGCGACAGGCAGGCCACGCCGCCGATGTCGTCAGGGAATTCCGCGGCCAGCATCAGGCACAGGATTGCACCGAGCGAGAGCCCACCGATCACCAGGGGCACTCCTTTGGCGCGGGCGGCGTCGCGGGCCTCGAGGAAGGCCCCGCGGGCTGAGTCGTAGAGTTCAGTCCACTTCGTCCGGGCGAGGACACCCAGGGGCTGGCCGTGATTGACCAGCCGCGGGCAATGCACGGGGTAGTGGCCCCGATATTGCAAGTGATAAGCGATGTAGCCGAGTTCGGTGGGCGTACCGGTCAGGCCGTGAAGGAGCATGACCATGCAGCCGCCCTCGGCTTGGAGGAAAATGCCGCGATCCTTGGGTTCCACCGGGCGCTGGGGCTTGATCCAAGCCCATTCGACAGCCATATTCAAGTTTCAGGTACGCGCCTGCGGGGGTACGCGGACAGTTTTGAACCCTAATTGAGGAGGGTAAATGGTATCTTCCATAGCTGACTTCCGCAACCAACACACCCGCTTACGATGAACAACCCGCTTCCCGAAATGCGTGCCGGCCTGATCCGCGAAGAGGAACTCGCCCTGCTCGAGAAGGAGGCGCGGTATTGCTCGCATGGCGACACCGTGCATTACGCCGAGCACCCCAAGTTCTTCGACCGCTGCGAGGGAAGTTACCTGTACGACCTGCACGGCCAGGAATACCTCGACCTGCAGATGTGGTACTCCGCGGTCAACCTGGGGTACGCCAATCCCGCCGTGACCGAAGCGCTGCGCGTGCAGATGGAGAAGCTTCCCCAGCTTGCCTGCCAGTACCTGCATCGCGAGAAGATCGAACTCTCCGAAATGATCTGCGAGAGCGTCGAGCGCGGGTTCGGCATGAAGGGGCGGGTGCACTTCAACGTGGGCGGTGCGCAGGCGATCGAGGATGCGCTGAAGCTCGTGAGGAAGAGCACCGGACGCCAGCACATGCTCGCGTTCCAGGGCGGGTATCACGGGCGCACGCTGGGCGCCTCGGCGATCACTTCTTCCTACCGCTACCGGGAGGCCTTCGGCGAATTCGCCGACCGCGCGGAGTTCATCCCGTTCCCGTATACGTTCCGCTCGCCATTCAAAGGCGACGCGTCTAAGACTGAAGACTGGTGTATCGCCGAGTTCGATCGCCTGTTCGAGCATGAGTACACGGGCGCCTGGAACTCCAAGACCGGACGTTCAGAGTTCGGCGCATTCTTCGTCGAAGCGGTGCAGGGCACCGGCGGCTATGTCGTCCCGCCCAAGAATTACTTCAAGCGGCTGGCGAAGACCTGCAAGGAGCGCGGCATCCTGCTGGTGGACGACGAGATCCAGATGGGTTTTCACCGCACCGGCAAGATGTGGGCGATGGAGCACTTCGACGTTCAGCCCGACATCATCGTGTTCGGCAAGGCGCTGACCAACGGCATGAACCCGATCTCGGGCATCTGGGCGCGGGAGGAGCTGATCAACCCGGCCGTTTTCGGGCCCGGCTCCACTCATTCGACGTTCGCCTCCAACACCCTCGGCACGGCCACGGGCCTGGCGGTGATGAAGATCTTCGCGCAGGGCGACTACGAGGCCGGTGTGATGGCCAAGGGGGCGTACTTCCTCGACAAGCTGCGCGGCATGCAGGCGCGGCACAAGGAGATCGGTGACGTCGACGGTCTCGGTCTCGCGCTGCGCATGGAGATGTGCGAGGCCGACGGGTTCAAGCCCAGCCGGGGTCTTGCGGACCGGATGTGCCAGATCGGCCTGGACGGCGGGTTGCCCCTCGGACCGGCGAACAACATGGGACTGGTTCTGGATATCGGCGGGTATTACAAGAACGTGATTACGCTTGCGCCCTCGCTCGAGATCACGACGGCTGAGATGGACCTTGGAGTCGTCGCTCTGGAACACGTGCTTACCCTCGCGAAGGCGTCCCTTTAGGCGGAGCGACTTCGGCCTCCGGGTGCGCGGCGACGAACCTTTCGAGGGCGGGGTCGAGCGTGGACCACGAGATGTCCCGCGAGAATCGGCGCGCAATTGCGTGCACCATCCGGTTGCTGTGTGCGCAGTAGTTGGCGAGCGGAACGAGCCGGTGGCCGGTCTCGATTTTCGGGGCGTATCCGGTCTGGCCGCTCTGGATTGACTGTGCGCCGCGCGAGTATGCGAAATCCACTGCCGCATCCCACAGCCTGAAATACAGCATCCAGTCCTTCGGGCGTGCGTAGTCGATGCCGATGAACTTGTTGATCATGCGCCCGCCCAGGTCGAAGCAGAGCATGAACGCCACGGCGCGGCCTTCCGCCTTCTCGCGCAGCACGACAAAATGGGATGCCGGCTGTGCGGCGATGCGGCTGAAGAAGTCCCGGTTCAATCTTTCGAACCGCGTCGTGGCCTTTTCGTAGGTCTGCCAGAAGAGCGCGAACAGTTCGTCCAGAATGGCCGCGTCCGGGGCGTGCAGGACTTCGGTGGCGAGGTCCGCAGCCGCCAGGCTGCGCCGCAGTTTCTTGGTGTACTGCTGGCGCCGGGATCCCTTGAGCGCGGCGAGGTAGGTATCGCGACCACTGGGTGGCAGCTCAGCTTCGGTGCCCGGAAAGCTGGTGACGCGGAACAACCCCGCTTCGCTGGCGAGCCATTCGAAATCCGCGCCCCCGGAGTCCGGAAAATCCTTCCAGACCATCAGAGCGGCACCTGCTTTCCGCGCCCTTGCCTGAAACGCCTGCTGGAGTGCCTGCAGCGCGCGCCTGCGATCCGTTCCCGGAAGCAGGCCCACGGTTCCTTCATCGGCGCACGGGGACCCGATGAACAGCGTGTGCGGGAACGCGATCGACGGGGCGATGCGGCCGAGCCAGCGGAGCGCAGGCAAAAGCTCCGGCGGCGCAACGAGGCTGACCGGGAAGCGCATCAGGAACGCGGGCGAGATGCCGGCCGCGCAGCCGTCGACTTCGACAATGGCATAGAGGAACGTGAACTGATCCCCGAGGCCGGAAGTTTCGAGGGTCTGGTACCACCACAAGCCTTCGAGCGGCGGCGGAAAGCATTGCTCCCAGAGCGCGGCGTCGATTGCGCCGGCGCAATCCACGAACCGGACAGTGAAGGCCGGCTCGCTCATGCATGCACTGCGAGCAGGCTGACGCCGGCAACAATCAGCGCGATGCCGATCCAGCGGGTGGCCGTGACCGGCTCGTTGAGCATTCGCCGCGAAAGGATGGCGACGATCACGAATCCGATGCTGCCGATCGGGAACGCCGTGCTGACCTCGACGAACTGCAGGGCGCCCGTGTAGGCAAGCGCCTGCAGGATGAAAAGGACGATGCCGGCGCCGATCCACAGGGCCTTGCGGCGCGTGACCTGCGCTGACTTCTTGAAAAGGACCTGTGCCACGCCCTCCACGATCGAGCAGAGGATGACAAGCAACACTCCGGCCGTTGTCAGCGTCATGGTGCTGTCCCGGTATCTTCTGCCGTGCTGTGACCGGACCGGCTGATGAACCACACGCCAGCAAACACCAGTGCGATACCGGCCACCTTCTGTGCGTCGACACTCTCGCCGAGCCACGCGACCGAAACGGCGAAGACCGACACGAAGCTGAGCGAGGTGATCGGCTGCGAATAGCTCAGGTCGGATATCTCCAGGACATGCAGCCAGTTGACCAGTTGCCAGCAGAACAGTGCTGCCACCAGCAGGAAGACAGGCTGGTGCAGGGCGGCTTCGGCGGCGGCCGAAACCGAGGCCGTCCCCGGGAGCTGCTCGGCCCCCAGTTTCCAGAGCACCTGCACTGCCGTGTCGAGGGCTATGGCCAGCGCGAGCCTGAGGATGAGCGCGGCGGGCGGGGCGGGGGAGGGCATGGGGTGCGATCTGGTTGCGAGATGCGGGCGGCAATTCTAACTGCCCCCGGCCGGCACGCCTCGGGCCGTGCGGGGGCGGACTGAAGCCATGTAGAATGGCCGCAGGCATTCCCCGGCGCTAGAGCAATCCATGAACACACTCCAGACTGTCCAGCGAATCATCGCGGCTGAACTCGATGTCGACCCTGCGGAACTCGACCCGTCGCGGCCGTTGCAGGAACTCGGCGTCGATTCGCTGGCTGTGATGGAGTGCCTGTTCAAGATCGAGGACGAGTTCAAGATCAGCGTCGACAGTTCCGGCCTGGCGGTGAGCACGCTGCAGGATATTGCAGATCTCGTGGACTCGCTGGTGCTCGCCAAGGCGCCTGAGGTGTCTTGAGAAAGGTCGTCGTCACCGGGATCGGGGTGGTGAGCCCGGTCGGGATCGGCCGGGACCCCTTCTTCTCCAGCCTGGTTGCGGGCCGCTCCGGCATCCGCCGGCTGACCTCGGCATTCGCGCCGCGCCTGCAATCGAAGATCGGTGGCGAAATCGATTTCGACGCCGTTGCTGCGTTTCCCAAACCCAAGCTGGCCCTGCTCGACCGGTTCAGCCAGTTCGCACTGGTTGCTGCGCAGGAAGCCATTGGCGACGCGCGGATAGAAGCGGAGGATCCGCGCAAGGCGCGGGCGGGGGTCTACATCGGCACTGGTGTCGGTGGATCGAACAGCACCGAAGCGTCGTACATGGAGCTGCTCACCCAGGGGAAGGATCGCCTGGCGCCCTACACGGTGGTGCGGGTCATGAACAATGCGGCGGCTGCGCACATCTCGATCGACAACGGCCTGCGCGGCTCGAGCCTCACCTATTCGACGGCATGTTCCTCATCCGCGCTCGCCATAGGCGAGGCGATGCGCGCCATTCGCCACGGGTATGTCGACTTGGCGATTGCAGGCGGGACCGAATCTCTCCTCACGCTCGGGACGATCCGGGCCTGGGAGGCGTTGCGCACCCTTGCGGCCGAAGACCCTGAGGACCCTTCAACCTCCTGCAGGCCCTTCTCGAAGGATCGCACCGGGCTCGTGCTCGGGGAAGGCGCCGGGATCGTCGTGCTGGAAAGCGAGGACCATGCGCGAGCGCGCGGCGCTACCGTATATGCCGAGCTTGCCGGCTATGGGGCGGCGAGCGACGCGAGCCACCTGACCAAGCCTTCGAAGGAGGGGCAGTGCGCGGCGATGCGAATGGCTCTCGAGGATGCGGGCCTGGCACCGCAGGCGGTCGGCTACATCAACGCGCACGGCACGGCGACGCTGGCCGGCGACGTGAGCGAGACGGCCGCGATCCGCGAAGTGTTTGGCGCGCATGCGAGCCGGCTTGCGGTGAGTTCCACCAAGTCGATGCACGGGCACCTGATGGGTGCCACCGGGGCGGTCGAATTCATCGCGTCCCTGCTGGCCCTGCAGCGCGGCGTCCTGCCGCCGACGACCAACCTGCGCGTGCCCGACCCGGAGTGCGACCTGGACTACGTTCCCAACGTCGCGAGGACCGGCGTAGAACTGGAAGCGGTCATGTCCAACTCGTTTGCCTTTGGCGGGTCCAACGCGGTGCTGGTCGCACGCCGCGCCTGAAGCGATGCTCAGCTATCGGCATGCCTTCCATGCTGGAAACCACGCGGATGTCCTGAAGCACGCGGTGCTGGTGCACCTGCTCGCCTACCTGGCGCAGAAGGACAAGGCCTTGTGGTATGTCGACACACACGCGGGCGGGGCCGGGTACGCGCTCGACGACGCCTGGGCGCAGAAGAACGCCGAATACGAGTCCGGGATTGCGCGCCTGTGGGACCGCAAGGACCTGCCGGCATCGATCGCGCCCTATGTCGCCCAGGTGCGCGCATTGAACTCCAAAGGGCGCCTGCGAACCTATCCGGGCTCCTCGCAGATCGCGATGCGCATGCTGCGCGAGCAGGATCGCATGCGCCTCTTCGAACTGCACAGCACCGAAAGCCGGGGCCTGCAGAGCCACTACGCAAAGGACGCGCCGCGCGTGATGGTGCAGGCGGGCGACGGCTTCGACGGCCTGAAGTCGGTGCTGCCGCCGCCCTCGCGCCGCGGCCTCGTGCTCGTTGATCCCTCCTACGAAGACAAGCGTGACTATGCGAGGGCTCGCGCTGCCCTCGAGGATGCACTTCAGAGGTTCGCCACCGGCGTGTACGTCCTCTGGTACCCGATCGTGCAGCGAAGCGAATCCGAGCGATTCCCGGAGCAGCTGAAGCAACTCCAGCGCAAGGACTGGCTGCACGCGTCGCTGACCGTGAAATCGCCGGCCGCTGACGGCTACGGGCTCCACGGAAGCGGCCTGTTCGTGCTCAACCCGCCGTGGACGCTGCCGGCGATGCTGGCTGAAGCGCTGCCGTATCTGCGAGATGTGCTGGGGCAGGATGCGGGAGCGGGGTTTGAACTGGAGAGTGAACTCTCCTGAGGAATGCCTAGGCCTTGAGGTTTTCTTCCGACAGGTCCTTGCGCTTTTCCATGTTGAACCGCCCGTCGTAGATCGGCCCCTTGCCAGTGGTTGGCCCCTGGTACTGGACAAACAGCATCAGTCCGCCGGTCGCGGTCGAGAGGTCGGCCTCGAAATGCGGGTCCGGGTAGTGGATCATTGTGCCCGGTCCTACCGTGCGTTCCCCGATCCTGAAGGTGCCCTCGAGCACGTACCAGACCTGGGCGAAGTCGTGCCGGTGCAGGGGATGATGGGCACCCGCCTCGTAGCGCACGAATCCTGCATTGGGTTCGGTGGGGCGTTCCGGTCGCGGGTGGAACAGCATCTTGCTGTGCTGGCCGGGAAAGCGCAGCGTTTCCCAGTCCATTTCGTCGATGTGGCGGAACTGTGCGGGGTGGTCTTCCTTGTTCGGCATGGCGTGCTTCTCCTCCTCAACGTGGGCTTGCACTGTGCGACCCTGCATGATGCACCTATAATTCCAGGATGATTGAACAGAAGGCGGTGTCCGGCTTGAAGATCCTGCTGATTGGCGCGACGGGCCAACTTGGGGGGGATCTGATACGCAACAATCCAGGCTACGAAATCATAGCGCCGGATCGCCGGGAACTGGACCTGGCCCGGCCGGCGGAGGCGGCGGCAATGGTCGAGGCATTGCGCCCCGCGTTCGTGATCAATTGCGCGGCATTTCACAACGTCCCAAAGTGCGAGGAAGACCCGGCGCAAGCATTCATGGTCAATTGTGCCGCGGTTCGCGACCTCGCCGTGGCGTGTGCCAGAGCCGGAGCCTGGCTGGTCAATTTCAGCACGGACTATGTGTTCGGAGGCGACCGGTCGGTGCCGTGGCGCGAAGATGATTGCCCCACGCCCTTGCAGATATACGGAATATCGCGCCTCGCGGGCGAGCATGCCGCCTTGTCTGGTGCGCCAGGAAGGGCCATCGTCATTCGTACGTGCGGGCTGTACGGTCGTTCGGGTGCCCGTTCCAAGGGTGGTAACTTTGTCGATGGGCGGGTGGCCGACGTCCGTGCAGGCAAACGAATCGAAATGGCCTGCGAACAGGTGGTCACGCCCACTTCAACAGAGGACCTCAGTCGCGCTGTCTTTGCGCTGCTTTCGGTTCCCGCGCTTACAGGGGGCGTCTACCACCTGGTCAACGAAGGCGCCTGCTCCTGGTACGAGTTCACGTGCGAGATCTCACGCCTCGCAGGCGGCGGCGCCGAAGTGGTGCCGGTAGACCGGGGTGGAAGGACAGGAGCAATGCGCCGGCCGCTGTATTCGGTGCTTTCGAATACCCGCGCCCGCAAACTCGGAGTCGTGCTGCGCCCGTGGCAGGACGCGCTCGCCGACTACATCCACGCAAAATACCCCGCCTGACGGCCCCTTAGAATATTTCGAGCGCGGGGATTGGGACGACAAATTTCCCGCCCCAGCCGCGGACGGCGGACATCTGGTCGACGATTTCGCTCCTCAGGTTCCACGGAAGTATGAAAACGTAGTCCGGCTTCGCGTCGAGCAGGTCCTGCGGACTGCGGATCGGGATGTGCGTCCCGGGGAGGAACATGCCCTGCTTGTGCGGGCTCCGGTCCACCGTGAACGGAAGGAATTCCGGGCCGATGCCGCAGTAGTTAAGCAAAGTGTTTCCCTTTGCGGGCGCACCGTATCCGGCAACCCTCTTTCCGGAGCGGTACGCTTCCATGAAGAACTGCATCACGTCGCACTTCGTCCGCACGACTTGTTCTGAAAAATTCCGGTAGGTTGCGACATCGAGCAATCCGCGGTCGCGCTCCCGAACCAGGAGCGAGTCCACGCCCGGCGCGGTGGGCTTCGACTTGTCCCCGTCATGGCATCCGAATACGCGCAGTGAACCGCCGTGGGTTGTAAGTTCCTCCACGTCGTAAACCCGCAGCCCGTGCGAGGCGAACAAAGTGCGGACGAACGAGAGCGACAGGTAGGAAAAGTGCTCGTGATAGATCGTGTCGAACTGGTTGTGCATCATGAGCTGCAGCAAGTGCGGGAATTCGACCGTGATCGTTCCCGTCGGCTTGAGGGCGTGCTTGAATCCCAGCACGAAATCGTTGATGTCGGGGACATGCGCAAGCACGTTGTTCGCCGCAATCAGGTCGGCCGATCTTCCCGAGCGCACCAGCTCGGCGCCCTTGTCTGCGCCGAAGAAGGCGACTTCGGTCGGGATGCCTTTTTCGATCGCAACCTTGGCGACGTTTGCGGCGGGTTCTACGCCGAGGATCGGCACGCCGGCCTGCTTGAAATATTGCAGGAGGTAGCCGTCGTTGCTCGCGATCTCCATCACGAGGGACTCCTTCCCAAGAGCCAGGCGCCGCGTCATCGCGCTCGCATAGGCTTGCGCGTGCTTGAGCCAGCTGTCGGAATACGACGAGAAGTACGCATAGTCCGAAAAGATCTGCTGGGGGCTTTCGAATTCCGCCAGCTGAACGAGGAAGCAGGAGCCGCATACGTAGGCGTGGAGCGGGTAGAAAGGCTCCATGCCTTGCAGGTTTCCAGGCGCGATGTACGAGTTCGATAGCGGAGACATCCCGAGGTCGGCGAATGTCTGGGAAAGCGGGGACTTACAGTAACGGCAATGGAACATGGTGTGGCTGCCTACGGGGTCGGGTTCTTATGCGGGGATGGGGGTGGATTCAAACTGCTCGATCTGCGACAGGGTAAATGCGCGCATGTCTGCGCCGGTGTGCTGCGCCTTGTGCCAGTCTACCGTCCAGGCGATCGCCGAATTTACGCCGAGCCTGGGCCGCCACCCGAGCAGGGCGCGGGACTTTGAGCAGTCGAGTTTCAACAGCATGGCTTCGTGCGGGTGATCGCCTTCGTCCAGGGTGAAAGACGCGTCTGCACCCCAGCGCGCGCACAGTATTTGCACCAGGTCCGCCACCGACATGGTGTCAGCTTCAGCCGGGCCGAAATTCCAGCCGCTCGCAAAGCCTGCGCTGTCCCGCCCAAGGAGACGCTCGGCGAGCCGGATGTAGCCGCTGAGGGGTTCGAGGACATGCTGCCACGGGCGTGTTGCCTTTGGGCGGCGGACGCGAATCGCTTCCCCCTTGCCCATGGCGCGGATGAAGTCCGGCACGAGCCGGTCGGTAGCCCAGTCTCCGCCGCCAATGACGTTGCCGGCCCGGGCCGAAGCCAGCGCCATGGTCGGCGAGGCAGCCGCAGCAGGCGCGGAGAAGTAGGATTGGCGGAAGGCGGCGGTGACCAGCTCCGCACAGCCCTTGCTGTTGCTGTACGGATCGCGGCCGCCCATTGGGTCCGACTCGCGGTAACCCCACACCCACTCGCTGTTCTCGTAGCACTTGTCGCTTGTGACAACCACGAAAGCGCGCGGATTCGCCGCAACGCGCGCCGCTTCCAGCAGGTGGACCGTTCCCATGACATTTGTGGCATAGGTCCCGATCGGGTCAGCGTACGACGGTATGACCAGGGATTGCGCCGCGAGGTGGAAGACGACCTCCGGGCGAAATCCGGCCATGACCTTTGCGACGGCGTCGTAGTCACGGATGTCCCCGATCACGCTCTGCATGCCGCGCGCCACGTTTGCGCTTTCGAACAGGCTGGGATTCGTGGGCGGCGCCAGGGCATACCCGAGGACATCGGCCCCGTTCTTCTGCAGCCAGAGCGACAACCAGCCTCCCTTGAATCCGGTGTGCCCGGTCACCAGGACGCGTTTCCCCTTCCAGCAGTTCACGGTAGGCGCTACCACGACTTCCACGGCGCCTTGCCGCCGGCCCAAAGTTCTTCCAGGTGGGTCTTGTCGCGCAAGGTGTCCATCGGCTGCCAAAAGCCGCGATGGAAATGCGCCCCCAACTGCCCCTCCCTTGCAAGTCGCTCCATCGGCTCGCGCTCCCAGATCGTGGCGTCCCCGTCAATCATGTCGATGACCTTGGGCGAGAGAACGAAGAAGCCGCCGTTGATCCAGCCGCCGTCACCTTTCGGTTTCTCTTCGAACGAGAGGATCTTGGCATCGTCAAGGATGAGAGAGCCGAATCGCCCCGGGGGTTGCACGGCCGTGAGCGTGGCCAAGCGGCCGGACTTCCGGTGGTCCTC